>JAABUN010000050.1_pt1 | contig 255120 bp, 239 predicted proteins | sample 5559311 | NCBI WGS metagenome assembly JAABUN01 (sample SAMN10711877, study PRJNA513370) | rock metagenome | isolation source: Antarctica rocks | place: Antarctica: Victoria Land, Siegfried Peak sud | reverse complement strand
ACGCAGGGGTCCCTCTCGTCGTCGCAGCCTTGAGCAGCCGTGACGATGGCGGGGCCCCTGCCTCGCGCGGTGGACCCCCAGCCCTACCTCAACTCAACCCCCGCTCCCCACCCCAACGCGAAGAGCCACTTTACGTGACCAGCACACATTCCGTCGGTCGCTTGCGCTTGCCAACCTTCCCGGCTCGCCGTAGCTCGGGGTCACTTGGAGTGATAGCCAGCGAACCGGATGCGGCGGACGCCGGAGCAGGCCCCTCACCCGCCGATCGACATGGTCCGCATCCGGAGCGCGCCACCGTGTCGGCCTCGCTGGCCTTCCCACAGCCTTCCCAATCAGAACGGCAAACGGCGGCTTCCAGCGGTCACTGACGGCTATCCACTGGCGAGCCTTCACCAGGTAACCTCGCTGGTGAAGGCTGTTATGAAGGGCGCCCTCGGCAGGATTCGAACCTGCGACACACGGTTTAGGAAACCGATGCTCTATCCCCTGAGCTACGAGGGCGGGACTTCTGCGAAGGGATCCGCTTGGACCTCTGCGCGAGATGACGCCGTCGTCAGGGTAGGCGGACGACGTCCCCTGACGGTCCGGGGACCGTCCAAAGGACCCCTCCCGTCGCGCCATCGGAGTGACCCGGAGCGCTCGCCCCACACGTTCTTCCTGGTGCTCGGTCGCTGCTCCGTCCGAGAGCGCCCGGGTGGCGTCGTGCAACCACGACAGCAGCGACGTGCGACCGGTCCCGGAGCGGCAGACGTCGACCACCCGGCGAGGGCGACGCCGCAGGTCGAGGTGTACGGTCGCTCGTCTGGTCGGGGCGGCGTGCCGAAGCAGGTGACGATGTGACCCCCGAGGACCACGTTGCGCCCGACGTCACCTCCCGACTCGCCGGTCGCCTCTGGGTCGGTGTGCGCCGCTTCAACGACGACCTCGCCATGTCCGTGCTCAACCGGGCGTTCGCCATCATGGCGCCGGGGGAGGTGGCCGACATGGTGGTGGTGCCCGTCCTGCGGCGCCTGGGCGAGACGTGGCAGACCGATTCCCGGCTGGTGGCGGTGGAGCACTTCACCTGCCAGGTCGTGCGGGCCCGGTTCCAGGCCCATTCGGTGGGTTGCACGCCCACCGGGGCTCTTGCCGTCTGCTTCACCCCGCCGGGCGACCACCACGACCTCGGCGTCCACCTCGCTGCCGCCACCCTCGTCGGCGCCGGATGGCAGACGCGGGTCCTCGGTGCCGACACTCCCATCGCCTCCGCCGAAGCGGCGATCGACGAGCTCGGACCCGCCCTCGTGGTGGTCGGGGCGTGCGTGCGATCGGCGGCTGAGGCGCTCCTGGGAAGTGACCTCCTGTTGCGCCGCCCGGTCCTCGCCGGTGGCGGCGGCTTCCGGACCGGGGACGCTGCTGACCACCCGGGGCTCGTGGTCCACGGGGGGCCGTTCGCCGAGGTGCCGCACGTGACCCGACGCCTGCTCGACCGGATCCACGCCAGCGGTGGCGTGTGAGTCCAGGCGGGGTGTGCCGGCACCCGGACGACCTCCGCCCCGCTCGTCTTCGACGCGCCGGTTGACGGGCGGGAGAGGATGAGGTGGGGAGGCGCCGTCGCCGCCCCCGAACGGGTGACCGTGAAGCGGATCCTGGTCGTCGCCGACCACACGCTCTGCGAGCAGCACCTGCTCAACGAACTGCGCCGCCGCAAGGAGGAGGGCCCGGTCCAGGTCCACCTCCTCGTGCCGGCCTCCCACCCGACCGGGGCCTGGAGCGAGGGCACCGTGCGGGCCGACGCACGGGGCCGTCTCGCCGGGATCACCAACGTGCTCGCCGTCGCAGGGATGGTGTTGACGGGGGAGGTCTCCGACGCCGGTCCCCTGACCGCCGCCGCCGACGCGCTCCGGACCAGGGCGGTCGACGAGATCACCATCTCGACGCTGCCCACCGGGCGCAGCCGGTGGCTCGCCGAGGGCGTCATCCGTCGGCTCCACGGCTTCGGGCTCCCCGGGACCCACGTGGTGGCAGAGACGGCCGACGCCTCGGCCTGAGCGAGGTCGCCCGACAGCCCTCGGTCCCGGGGCGTCAGGTTCCGTCCAGCAAGGCGTGAGTCGCACGTCAGGAGATCGCGACACGTCGTGGGCTGTTCGGTACTGGTGGACCCCGCCACGGCGGGGCGGTGGGTCGTGGTACCGGGGCCTGTCGGCCCGTTCACCCTGAGTCTTCGTGGCGCCGTCGTCGAGCTGAAGCTGGTTGCGGCGCACGATGAGATCCAGCCCCGGGGGCGCTAATACCTCGAGAGGGCGCTCCCCCTGCTCCCTCACTCGAGCCGGGTGAGGCAGTGGAGCGGCTTCGTCGCTCGGTCCCCCGCTGCCGGATCCCGATGCGTCGCCACGTCGGTCGTCGGGGCCCCTGGTCACCCCCGACCGGCCGGCCGGGCGGGGCGTCGTGTGCTCGACGTTGACGTGGCGCTGTGGTCGACGGAGGATGCCGGGTACGGAGGAGGGGATGACCGATGACCGATGTCGTGGACGTCGTCGTGGTGGGCGGCGGCATCGCGGGGGCTTCGCTGGCGTACGCCCTCGCAGCCGGCGGGCTCGGGGTCACGGTGCTCGAGGCGACGACCGAGTACCAGGATCGGGTCCGGGGCGAGAGCATGCAGGCATGGGGCGTGCGCGAAGCACGCCTCCTCGGCGTCGAGCAGGTGCTGCTGGATGCCGGCGCCCACACGTCACCCCTGTGGAAGCAGTACCTCGAAGGGGCTGGCGAACCAGCGGAGCTCCCGATGATGATGATGGTTCCGGGTGTCGACGGGTCGCTCAACCTCCGCCACCCCGACGCCTGCCAGGCGCTCGTCGACGCCGCAGCGGGTGCCGGGGCGACCGTGCTCAGGGGCGTCCGAGGTGTCGAGCTGTCCGGCGGCCCTCGACCGACGGTCTCCTACGTGGTGGGCGGTGAGACCCGTGAGGTGGAGGCTGCGCTCGTGGTCGGTGCCGACGGCCGGGCATCCACGGTCCGCAAGCAGGTGGGGATCGAGCTCGAGCGACAGGAGGCGGTCGGTTACATCGCCGGCATGCTCCTCGACGGGCTCGAGGACGTCCCGGACGACCACGACGCAATGGTCGCCGAGGGGGATCGCCTGTTCCTCCTGTTCCACCAGGGTGGGGGTCGGGCTCGTGCCTACGTGGCTGCGGGGCTCTCGGCGCAGCACCAGTTCTCGGGGCGTGGAGCCGCACGGAGCTTCCTCGACGCCTGCGATCTGGCGTGCTTCCCGTGGTCCGACCGGGTGGTGTCGGCGGCCCCTGCCGGGCCGTGTGCCACCTACCCGGGTGACGACACCTGGACCGACGAGCCGTTCGCCGACGGGGTGGTGCTGATCGGCGATGCGGCCGGCCACAACGACCCGATCATCGGACAGGGGCTGTCGATTGGCTTGCGCGACGCCCGCATCGTGCGCGACCTCGTCCTCGACCGGGCGCGTGACAGCGCGCAGATGGCGCCGTACGCCGAGGAGCGGTCCGTCCGGATGGAGCGCCTGCGACTCGTCGCCGACGTCCTGGCTGTGACCTTCGCCGAGGACGCGAGCAACCGATCTGCTCGACTCACCTACTTCGGCGAGCACACGGGCGGGCCGGACCCAACGCTCCTCCCGCTCATGGTGGGGGCCTTCGCAGGCCCCGAGACGATCCCGCCGGAGCTCGTCGACTCCAGCGTCGTCGACCGGATACGCCGAGCCTGAGGTGCCGGGTTCGGGGCATCGAGGAACGTGCCACATCCCGCCGGCGAGGGTCCTGGTGGCATCTGGTGCTCCTTCATCGACGACCCGGGGTGCTGTCCGAGTCGGGAGGGCCGACTCGCGCCAGTGGTGCTGCCGCCGGGGTGGTGACCCGCCTGACCGGCTCGGCCCCTGTCTCACCTGACGGCTCGACCCCGTTCCCGACTGCTGCCGGAGCGGGCCCTACCGGCTCACGCCGTCGAACCCAGCACCAGCTGGACGGTCTCCTCCGGTCGGTCCCGCGTCGGAAGTGGCCGCACCGGTCGAACCAGTGCACCGATGCGTGCGGGAAGGCGGCCCGAGCTGCCGGCCAGATCGGCGTGGACGAGTCCCTCGGCGCTGAGCAAGGCGTGCAGGTCGCCCACCAGCCGGTCGAGGGTGAGATCACCGTCGAGGGCGGGGTCTGACCGTGGCCCGGGAGATCGACGGCCACCACCTCGCGCTGGGCGGCGAGGGCCGGCAGCATCGGATCCCACGACTGCCGGCGGACGCCGAGTCCGTGGACGAGCGGTGGGCCGCCGATGCCGTGGCGTTCGTGTTGGAGCGTCGTCATGTGCGGTGCTCGAGCCCCACCGAACCGGCGCTGACGGTTCCGTCGACGAGAGGCGGCAGGCGCTCCACCGGTTCCGCTGGGTCCCGCTGATCTCCGGACCCGACTTCGCATGATGCTCTCCGTCGGTGGTGGCGACGACCCGGCCCGTCCCGCCCGGGAGGGGGGCATGGTCCTGGAGGGCGGCGAGTGCCACCTCATCCGTGCGTGCCGCATCGACTCGGGGTGGGACGACGACGCACCACGCGTCGATGACGTGTTCGTACCGACCGACGAGAAGGAGTGCGAGGTCACGGGCGAGGTGATCGCCCTGGTCCCCCTCAGGAACCGGCGCACCACACCGGACGGGGACCAGCTGGTGGCCCGGATCACCGAGGCCGTGACCCGCGACGAGTGCGCCGGCCGCATGGCACCGGCATGAGCGAGTGCCTGGATCAGGTGGTCGACGGCGTGCCGGTCGGGCCCGACGTGCGCCGAGGTCTCGAGTCCCTCCGGTCGTCGTCCGTCTCGACGTAGGTTCGGCGCGATGACGACCGTCTCCTTCGCCACGCGCCTCACCGACCTCGCACGGGAGGCGCCCGATCAGCCGTCGATCACATGCGGCAACGTGCGCCTCACCCGGGCCGAGCTGGACGCCGCCGCCAACCGCCTGGCCCGGGACCTCACCCAGGGCGGCGCCGGTCCGGGCGACATGATCACGATCGGTCTGCCGAACTCCGTCGACTGGTTCGTGGCCTTCGCCGCCGCCTGGAAGATCGGCGCGACGCCCCAGCCGGTCTCGTCCCGGCTCCCGCGCCTCGAGCTCGAGGCGATCGTCGAGCTGGCGGAGCCGGCGGTGGTGTTCGGCGTCGAGGAGGGCTCCTTCGACGGCGTGCGATGCCTCCCGGTCGGCTACCGGTCCCCCGGCGACCTCGATGACAGCCCGCTGGCCGACGCCGTCTCCTCGGCGTGGAAGGCTCCCACCTCAGGCGGTTCGACCGGTCGGCCCAAGCTCATCGTCTCGGGTGACCCGTCCGTCATGGACCCCGACGGCGTGGTGCCGCTGCGCATCACGCCTGGTGGCTGCATGGTCATGCCGGGCCCGCTGTACCACAACGGACCCCTGATCTGGTCGTGCCAGGCCCTGCTCTGGGGCGACCACGTCGTGGTGCTGCCCCGCTTCGACGCCGAGGGCACCCTCGCCGCCATCCAGGACCACCGGGCCGACATCGTCTACCTCGTGCCCACCATGATGAAGCGCATCTGGCGTCTGCCGGAGGACGTCAGGGACGCCTACGACCTGACCTCGCTGCAGGCCGTGTGGCACCTCGCCGAGCCCTGCCCGGACTGGCTCAAGCAGGTGTGGCTCGACTGGCTCGGTCCTGATCGCATCGTCGAGCTCTACGGCGGCACCGAGGGTCAGGCGTCCACCGTCATCACCGGCCCCGAGTGGTTGGCGCACCGAGGGTCGGTGGGGCGGCCGGCGGCGGGTGAGATCCAGATCACCGACCCGGAGGGCAGCCCGCTGCCGGCTGGTGAGATGGGCGAGGTGTGGCTCCGATCCACCCGGGGCACGCCGACCTACCGGTACCTCGGCGCCGAGGCGAGGACCCGTGAGGGCGGTTGGGAGTCGCTCGGCGACATGGGCAGGGTCGACGCCGAGGGCTACCTCTACCTCGGCGACCGCATGCAGGACATGATCCTCACCGGCGGGTCCAACGTGTACCCGGCCGAGGTGGAGGCGGCCCTCCAGGAGCATCCGCTGGTCCGCTCGTGCTGCGTGATCGGTCTCCCCGACGAGGACCTGGGCCAGCGCATCCACGCCATCGTCGAGGCCGACGCCGACCAGGTCGGGCCCGACGATCTCCTGCGCTTCATGGGCGAGCGACTCGTCCGCTACAAGGTGCCCCGCAGCGTCGAGCTCGTGCAGGAGGTGCTGCGCGACGACGCCGGGAAGGTCCGTCGCAGCCAGCTGCGAGCGGACCGCATGCCCTGACGAACTACGCCGTGCCGGGCCCGCCCCGGGGGGTGGAGGCCCCCCGGGGTCTCGTCCGGCGGGCGGCCTACTCGGCGTGGAGGATGGCGGCGAGGGCGGCGTTGCGTTGTGCGTTCAGGGCGCTGCGCCGCTTCCAGGACTTCTGCTTCCAGTGGCGGACCCCACCCGAGACCACGCTCTTCACGCTGTGCTTCTCCTTGCGTGGGTCGACGAGCAGCACGGCGTCGACGTCGCCCGTCTCGTGAAGCGTCTGATCGACCCGATGGCGCGCCGCCCGCTGTTGCAGGCGCCGCACCTCCTTGGGGTTCCGAAGGGGCTTGTCGTCCCGGTGCCGCTTGCTCATCAGGCCATCGGCTCCTCTCCGCCCGGGTGGATGCCCGGGCCTACGGGCCCGGGGCCACGGCGGCCGCCGGGCGCAGAGTGGGTTGCGAGGCCAACCATAGCCACGGGCCTCCGGCTGCGCTCGGGGAACAGCGGTCGCGGCGTAGCGTCAGGGCATGCGAACCACCCGTGCGGAGGCGACCGTCGACGGTGTCGTTGCCGGCCTCGAGGCCGACGGCTACGTCGTGGTGGAGGGGATCCTCCCGCCTGACGAGGTCGCCGCCATCCGAGCCGACCTCCAGTCGGTCCTGGCCAGCACGCCGACGGGCCGCAACGACTTCGAGGGCTTCGCCACCCAGCGGGTGTACGCGCTGTTCGCCAAGACACGCGCCTTCGACGGGCCTGCGACCAACCCGCTCCTCCTCGGTGTGCTCGACGAGGTGCTGGGCCACCACCAGCTGTCGGCGCCCGTGGGCATCCAGATCGGGCCGGGCGAGAAGGCCCAGGTGCTCCACCGGGACGATTCGATCTACCCGCTCCCCCGACCGCACGCCGAGGTGGTGCTGAACACGATGTGGCCCTTCGACGACTTCACGACCGAGAACGGGGCCACCCGCCTCGTCCCCGGGAGCCATCGCAGCGACAGCTCTCCCGACGAGGCAGGGGCCATCGTCGCCGAGATGCCGGCCGGGTCCGTCATGTTCTACCTGGGGAGCCTCTGGCACGGTGGCGGGGCCAACCGAACCGACCGTCCCCGTCTCGGCGTCATCCTCGAGTACGTGGCCGCCTGGCTGCGACCGCAGGAGAACCACGTGCTGGCAGTCCCCCGTGAGGTGGTGGCGACCCTGCCGAAGCGGCTGCAGGAGCTGCTCGGCTACAACATCTACCCGCCGTTCGTCGGCTACGTCGACGGGCACCACCCGCGTCGGGCTCTGCAGCCGGAAGCAACCTGAGGTGCCGGCGATCGACGCCCCGTCGCCGGGAGGAGCAGTGGCTGCTCGGTGGACGGCGTCGCTCGCCGCCACCTGTGAGCGGCTGGCGGCGGCAGCCGGCGTGGTCACCCTCGTCATCGGGGCAGCCCTGACCGGTGCGCCGCTGAGGACCTCGTCGGCGCTCGCCCTCGGGGCCTCCCCGGTGGGCGCACGGGTTCTCGGGCTGGCCGACCTCGCCCTGGCGCCCGGACTGCTGCGAGGTCGCCCCCGGTGGCCGTGGATGGCGGGCCGCGCCCTGCTCAACGTCGTCGTGGCCCAGCGCTTCTCCGCCGCCTCGCGCTGCGCCGGCGGCCACACCCGTTCGCGCCGTGGTGCAGCGGCCATGAGCACGCTCGCGGTGGTGGACGGCGGTGCTGCGATGGTGCTCTGGCGGTCGAGGCGCTGAACGGCGTACCGCTGTCCGCTGGCGGTCGTCCACCACCGGCTCCGGACCATCGGCGGAGCGGCCCTCAGGGGCAGGTGGGACACCGCCCCCCGATCGGAGATGTCCTCAGTGACCGGTGGGTGCCAGCGCCAACGCAACGTCGAGCGTCTGCTGGTCGACGTCGACCGGCTTGCGGCGATCCACCCGCCGCGCTCCTGAAGTCAGCAGTGCGACGAGATCGCCACCGAAGGCGGGGCACGACGACTTGAAGCTGCACCAGCCGCAGAGCACGCCCTCGCGCGTCTCGAACTCGCCCGTGGCGCAGGCCTCGAGCATCTCTTGGTGGGTGGAGGCCACGACCTCGGCGGTGGCTGCCAGCGCGTCGGGGGTGACGTCGCGGACGACCTCACCGGGCCGCTCGCCGAGGTAGAGGTGGCGGACCTTGGTGACGGGCCGCGCCCGGTGCTCCTCGGCGACCAGGTGGGCGTAGACCCACACGCCGAACAGGCGCTCCTCCTGGTACGACGACATCGGCATCTTGCCGGTCTTGTAGTCGGTGACGATGAAGCCGCCGGTGGCGTCGTCGACATCGAGTCGGTCGACGATGCCCCGCATGGCCACGCCGCCCACCTCGCCGTGGACCCACAGCTCGCAGCCGGCGACAGTGACTGCGCCCGGGTCCTCGAGGCGGAACCATCGCTGCACGGCCCGCCACGCCCGCCACTTGACCTGGGGGATCCGGTCGACGGGGATCCGCAGCGACTGCCACTCCTCGTCCTCCACGTGGTGGGCCCAGGCCACGGTGGCGGCGGCGCGCGCTTCGTCGATGGTGCGGCGGGCGGCCGGCAGCCCGCACAGTGCCTCGGCCACGGAGTGGACGAAGGTGCCGATGCTGGCGTCGAGCGAGGGGGTCCGCTCGAGCCGCTCGATGTAGTCGAGGCGCCAGGCGAGGGGGCACGTTCGGAACGAGCTGATGGAGGAGGGCGACAGCTGGAGGGGGACCTGCATGCTCACGAGGGGCACGTTACGCGGGGGGTGTGACGGCGACGGTGACCCCGGGAGCGGCGCCGGGGGTCGGGAGGACCGCCGTGGTCACCATCGAGCACGTGCTCACACCTGCACCCTCTTCTCGGGGTGCTCGGCCGGGTGGCGGGGCGCCTCGGTGTGGAGGGGCGGGCGAGGGCCGAGGCCGCTGCGGTGGTGGAGGGTCTCAAGGCCGTGGCCGAGGCGTCCCCCGCCGCCGCCTGAGCCCTACACCGGCGAGCCCGGCGCCAGCAGCGGCCAGGGCCGCTCCCGCTCGACGGTGAGGGCGATGTCGAGGAGCAGCGCCTCGGCGTGGTGGCGGGCCATGACCTGGACCCCGACGGGCAGCCCGCCGACGGCGCCGGCGGGGACGGAGATGCCCGGGTTCCCGTAGATGTTGCCCGGGATCGTGAGCTTGCCGTTGTTGGCGGCGTTGGACTCGAGGCCGCCGAAGGTGTCGGGGAGCGGGCCCTCGGCCGCGAAGGCGACATCGGGGTTGGTGGCGCACACCACGAGGTCGACCTCGTCGAACAGCCCGGCCATGGCCTCGAACAGCTCCGTCCTGCGCTGCTCGAGGCGGATCCTGGCGGGGATCCCGTAGCGGCCTTCGGCGAAGCGCATCCCGTGACGGATCTCCGGTGTCAGCTCGTCCTCACAGGCGGGCCAGCGCTCGCCGAGCGACGCGAACTCGGCGATGAGGCCGGCCAACGACCACGCCGTGCCCATGGACGGGATCCGCACGTCGACGTCCCGCCGCTCGAGGCCGAGGTGGGCGGCCAGCCACGCCCCGAGCTCCTCCACCACGCCGACGACGTCGGGGGCCACCACTGCGCCACCGAAGGTGGGGATGACCGCCACCCGCATCCCCCGCATGGCGTCGAGGGACGAGCCGAGCCCGGCCTCCCAGCCCTCCACCCGCGGCAGGCTGAGGGGGTCTCTGCTGTCGTGGCCGTTGCTCACGTCGAGCCAGCGGGCGGTGTCGCGCACCGATCGGCTGATGCAGCCAGGGACGGCGGTGAGTGACCCGACCTCGTGGTGGGGGCCCTTCGGGATACGTCCGTAGGTGACCTTCAGGCCGACCATGCCGGTGAAGCCCGCAGGGATGCGGATCGACCCGCCACCATCTCCCGCCGTGCCCAGCGTGATCAGCCCGCCGGCCACGGATGCGGCGGTGCCGCCGGACGACCCGCCGGGTGTGCGGTCGGCCTGCCACGGGTTGCGGGTGATCCCGTTGAGCCGGGTCCTCGTCAGGTTCACGCCGCCGAACTCGCTCGCGGTCGTCAACCCCACCAGCACGGCCCCGGCCTGGCGCAGCCGGGTCACCTTGGTGTCGTCGTGCGGCGAGACCTCGTCCTTCAGCGGCACCGACGCCTGGGTGAAGGGCCAGCCGGCGACGTGGTCGAGCTCCTTCACCCCCATCGGCACCCCGCCGAAGGGGAGGCTCACGTCGGCAGTGGCTGCGTCGGCCCTCGCCGCCTGCTCGTCGAGGTGGGACCATGCGTTCAGAGACGAGTCGGCGATGGCGGCGAGGCTGGCGTCGAGCTCCTCCACCGGCGACCGCTCGCCCCTGCGGAAGGCGTCGACGAGCGAGCTGGCGTCGCCCGCCCAGGGTGCATCGGTGGTGGCCATGGCTTCCTCCCGGGGAGCAGCGAGCCGGCGGGACGCTGCTGGGTGCACCATTGCACTCCCCGCGGCCCCGGGCGAGCCGCCGGCGGCGCACAGGTGTCAGGTGAGGCGGACCGCAGGCGCTCGGCGGCCACCGCGCCCTCGGCGAGGCCGATCTCGAGCGCCTCGACACGACGGCTGGGGTCCATGAGCTGCATGGCGGCGGCAACGAAGCGCTCACCCGGCTCGAGGACCTGGAGCGCCGTGCCGACCGTGGCCAGCTGGGCGCGCTCGCGCTCGAGCATGCGAGCCGACATGGCGCCGAGGCCGGTGCTGCCCACACCCATCGGCCCGATGAACAGAGCTGTCTCGAGCTCTGCCCCCACGAGCAGGTCGGCGTTTGAGCCCGACCAGAGCCCGCCGTCGAGGTAGCGGTCGGCGCCGATGGTGATGGCGGGGAACATGCCGGGCACGGCGCAAGAGGCGGTCACGGCTCGGACGAGATCGACGTCGCCGGCGGCGGTCCACGCCACCCGCTCACCGGTGGAGACCGACACGCCGCTGATCCGGAGATCACCCTCGGGCCAGGTCTCCGCCGGGAGTGCGGAGCGGAAGCTCTCGACCATCACGTCCTCGGTCGGGGTCGGAACCGCCAGCGCCAGCTGTGCGGTCCTGCGGGCCGCCTCGGCGTCCATGTGCTCGACGCCGGCCCAGCTCTTGAACACCTCGAGCGCAGCTGCGGGGTCGGCCGGCGGGCCGTCCTGGGGACCGACCCGGAGGCCGCCGCTGCGCTGCTCCTCGACCAGGTCGTGGAGCGTTCGGCCGTGGCGGAGGTTGGTGCCGATCACCGAGCCCGCGGACGTCCCCACCGGCGGCGGGGCCGGGTCCCACCCGAGCTCCCCGGCGAGGCCGGCGAGGACGCCGATCTCCCAGGCCACCTCTCCCTCAGCTGCTCGACCGCCTGGCAGCGGCTGTACGGCACGTTCACATCCCAGCTGTCGGTGGAGGTCGCCGGGCCGGAGGGGGTCGAGTCCCTCCCCATGAGCCAGGTGCGTGGCCTCGCCCACGACGCCGACCCGTCCCGCCGGCGCGCCGCCTGTTTGGCCGAGCTCGCCGGCCTGGGAGGCGAACGCGGTCCCGATCAGTCGCCGCCTGCGACGCCATCAAGGGAGAGGCGGCCACGCTGAACCGGCGGCGGGGCCAGGCAGACGACCTTGCGCCGCCAGCTGCCGATGGCCGTGGCGGAGACCGCCAGCATCTTCTGCGAGACGATCCTCGTCGAGGACAGCCTCGTCTCAGCGGAGGGTGCCGACCGCCTCGGCCCGATCGAGGGTGACCTCCAGGCGGCGTGCCAGGTGGTGGTCGACATCCACAGCCGCTTCGTGTTCGAGCGGTCGTTCTGCGAGGCGCGGGCTCGGCGCACGGTGTCGGCGGAGGAGGCGTGCGCCCTGATGGCTGAGGCACAGGAGGCGACCTGCGGCGACAGCCTCGCCGCAGACGTCCGCCACCCGTGCCGACCTTGGCGTTGGGCTTCGGGATCGACGTGCGCGACGGCGCCTTTTGGTCTGCGAGCCTCAACATCTCGAGGCGACGCATCACGGGTCGCTCGTCGCCGGGATGGCGCCGCCGGGCTGAGAGCCTCAACCGGCGGTGCGCCCGACCTGGGCGAGGAAGCGCCCCACGACGAGGTTCCACGCCTCGGGATCCTCGAAGTAGGGGGAGTGGCCACACCCGGGCAGCTCCACCACCCTGGCGTCGGGGAGCAGGTCGGCCACGGCCCGCACCGCGGCCGGCGGGAAGAGCGGGTCCCGGTCGCCGACGACGCACAGCACCGGGCACGTGACGGCGGCCGCCTCACCAGCGTCGTGGGTGGCGGCGAGCAGGCGGGGGATGATCTTCGTGGCCTCGGCCGAGCCCATCGACCCGAGCGACTGGTACAGGTGGGCGAGCTCGGGCCGTCGCTCGGCGAAGCTTGCGTCGAGCGCCGGATGGCGGCCGAGGCGCCCGTCTCCGCCGGCTCGGCAACGGGCTGCCGGGTTCCTGGGTGGGTGGGCGGGGGCGACGGGCGACGCAGTCGACCTCGACGTTGGCGTGCAGTGCGAGGTCGACGCCACCGATGGTGATGCGGGCCGGGGGGAGGCCGGAGAAGAACTCGCCGTACGCCTCGTTCATCGCCGAGAAGGTGGCCAGGTCGTGGAGGTGGACCCGGACGTGGACCACGTCGTCGAAGCTGGCTCCGGCGGCGGCCAGGATCCTCCCCACGTTGCGCAGCGCCTGAGTCGTCTCCGGTCCGGTCCCGCCCTCGACCAGGGTCAGTCCGTCGCCCGTGCCGAGCGTGCCCGCCACGAGGATCTGGTCGTCGGTGAGGCCGGCGTGCGCGAACTGGGGGAGCCGGCCCAGGCCGGGGACGACGAGGCGCTCTGCGGTCATGACGGCATGCTGGCACCGGCGCCGGCCGGGCGGCCCCCTCCAGGGCCGGCGGCCGAGGCGGGCGAGGAGCTGCTGCTGCTCGTCTGCACCCGGGGGCGTCGCCACCTCCGGCCCGCAGGTGCCGCCCGGGCGCACCCCTAACGTCGGAGGGGTGACCCTCGTGCCGCTCCACGCCGAACGCTTCGACCCCTTGCCCGACCACCTCGCTGAGACGTGGAGCCGGTTCGGACGCTGGGAGCAGGTGTACTTCCCCTCGGTGGTCGGCCTCGAGCTCGAGGAGGTGCGGTCGGGGTACGGCCGGATGCGCCTGCCCTACCGTTCCGAGCTGCAGCAGCCGGCCGGCGTGGTGCACGGCGGGGCGATCGCCACGCTCATCGACACCGTCGTGGTGCCCGCCGTCGGCAGCGCGTACGACGAGCGGCCGAAGATGCTCACGATCAGCATGAACATCCGGTACCTCGGTGCGCTCGTCGCCGAGGACGCGGTGGCCGAGGGGTGGGTCGAGCAGCGGGGGAGGTCGATCGTGTTCTGCCGGGCCGAGGTGCGATCGGCCTCGGGGACGATGGTCGCCGACGGCACCCTCGTCTACAAGGTGAGCGTCGCCACGCCCTGAGGATGTGAGCGGGCCACGCCCTGAGGTCGTGAGCGTCGCTACGCCCCGAGGACGTCAGCGCGACGACGCCCTGAGGACGTGAGCGCGACGACGCCCTGAGGACGTGAGCGCGACGACGCCCTGAGGACGTGAGCGCGACGACGCCTCGACGCCTCGACGCCTCGACGCCCTCTGCGACCTGCGGCTCCTTCGCTCGCACGACGTCGCCGCGTCGGTGGGGGCGACCGAGGCGACGGGCAGGGAGGGAGGGGAGGGCAGTAGCGTCCGGTCGGTGAGCCTGCCCGTCGAGCTGGAGGCACTGGCCGCGCAGGTGTCGGCCCAGGGCCCGCAGGCGCTGCTGCTCACGGTGAACGAGCTCGACCGCCCCCACGCCGTGGCGGTGGAGGTCACCGTCGAGGCGGGGCGGCTCCGGGCCGGCGCCGGCTCACGGACAGCCGCCAACATCGCTCGGCGCCCGGGGGTGTCGCTGCTGTGGCCGTCGCTCGTCCCCGGTGCCTACAGCCTGATCGTCGACGGCGACGCCGCCATCGACGGCACCGAGGTGGTCGTCGAGCCGCATCGGGCCGTGCGCCACCGGACCCCCATCGGCTCCAGCGGGGCCGACCCCGACGCGCCGACGTGCATCACCGTCCTGCAACGCGTAGAGGGAGCCCCATGACCATCATCTCCGAGGACGCACCGAGCGCGCTCCACCGAAGCCCGCTCGACCTGCCGTTCGTCGACATCGGACCGACCGGGCTGCTCCAGCTCCTGCAGGTGGACCTGGCCAACGGCGTGTGGGTGGTGCGCAACCGGTTCCCCGCCGCCGGCACCACGCTCCAGACCCACAGGCACACCGGGCACGTGCACGCCTTCACCCAGAGTGGGAGCTGGCACTACCTCGAGAGCCCCGAGGCGCAGAACTGCGCAGGCTCGTACCTCTTCGAGCCCGCCGGCTCGACCCACACGCTCCACGTCCCCGCCGGCGACGAGGAGACGGAGGTGTGCTTCACGATCTCCGGTGCCAACCTCAACCTGGCCGCCGACGGCACGATCGAGTCCGTCCTCGACGCCCCGGGCATCCTCGCCGCCTACCGAGCCTTGTGCGAGGCGCAGCACGGCGTTGCCGACGCTCCCGTGGTGGTCGTCGGTGGTTGACCTGCCGGAGGCCGAGGCGCCGGAGGCCGAGGTTCCCCAAGCAGACTCGCAACCCGGCCGTGGCGCCTGGGACATGTCGGACCTGCGAGCGGTCTTCGTCAACTGCACGCTGAAGCGCTCGCCGGAGCAGTCCCACAGCCAGGGCCTGGCCGACGTCGCCATCGAGGTGATGGAGGCGAGCGGGGTCAGCGTCGAGGTGATCCGTGCCGTCGACCACGACCTCCCGCCCGGTGTCTACCCCGACATGACCGAGCACGGCTGGCCGAGCGACGACTGGCCGGCGCTGTACGCCAAGGTGCAGGCGGCCGAGATCCTCGTGCTGGCCACCCCGATCTGGCTGGGTGAGAAGTCCTCGGTGTGCACCGGGGTCATCGAGCGGCTGTACGGCAACTCGTCCATCCTCAACGAGGCCGGCCAGTACGCCTACTACGGGCGGGTCGGCGGGTGCATCGTCACCGGCAACGAGGACGGCGCCAAGCACAGCTCGATGAACATCCTCTACTCGCTGCAGCACCTCGGCTTCACGATCCCACCGCAGGCCGACGCAGCCTGGCTCGGTGAGGTCGGACCGGGGCCGAGCTACCTCGACGAGGGCTCTGGCGGCCCTGAGAACGAGTTCACCAACCGCAACACCACCTTCATGGCCTGGAACCTGATGCACCTGGCCAGGCTGCTCAAGGATGCAGGTGGCGTCCCGGCCCACGGCAACCAGCGCTCGCTGTGGGATGCGGGTTGTCGGTGGGCCCACGACAACCCCGAGCATCGGTAGCGCCCCGAGGTCGGATCAGCGATCGAGCTGCACGCCTCATCGGTCGAGCCAGCGGAGGGCGTCCTCCGCCGCCCACCTGCCGCACAGGCCGTGGACGCCGCCACCCGGCGGCGTGGACGAGGAGCACAGCCACAGCCCCGGCGCCCCGCTGCGGTAGGGGTGGGTGGAGATGGTGGGTCGGGCCAGCAGCTGCAGGCCGTCCGTGGCGCCCCCGGCGATGTCGCCGCCGATGTAGTTCTGGTTGTACGCCTCGAGGCCGGCGGGGTCGATCACGCTGCGGGCCAGGACGGTGTCCCTGAACCCGGGCGCGAAGCGCTCGATCTGGGCCTCGATGCGGTCGGTGACGTCCACGTCGCACCCGTGGGGCACGTGGCAGTAGGCCCACACCGCCTGCTTGCCGTCGGGGGCGCGGGTGGGGTCCATCACCGACTGCTGGGCGACGAGCGTGAAGGGACGCTCCGGCACCCGTCCCTGGTCGACGTCCCGCTCGGCGGCCACCACCTCATCCATGGTCCCGCCGAGGTGGACGGTGCCCGCTCGCCGGCACTCCGGGTTCGTCCACGGCACCGGGCCGTCGGTGGCGTAGTCGATCTTGAAGGACCCGCTGCCGTAGCGGAAGCGCTCGAGGCGCCTGCGGGCGCGCTCGGGGATGCGGGGGCCGGCGATCCGCAGCAGCTGGGCGGGGGTGGTGTCGAACAGGACCGCTCGGCACCACGGGAGGTCCTTCTGCGAGCGCACCTCGACGCCGGTCTGCACGCTGCCCCCGAGCGACTCGAGGTGGGCGATGAGGGCGTCGGTGATGCGGGCCGAGCCCCCGACGGCGGCGGGCCAGCCGGCGACATGCCCGGCGCCTGCGAGCACGAGGCCGGCGGCGGTGGTGAACGGCTTCGCCAGGTCGTTGATGGCGTGCGCCGCGATCCCCGCCCACAGGCCGCGGGCCTGGGGCGTGTGGAGCAGGCTTCGGCCGACGATGGTGGCGGGAAGCATCGCCCGCACGCCGAACGCGCCCAGGGCGAGCGGGTGGGCGGGGACCCGGAACGGCGGCCGAAGGATGTGGTCGGTGACCTCGTCCCACCGGTCGACCGTCGAACCGACCAGGCGGCGCCAGCCCGCCACGTCACCCAGTGCCTCGCCTGTCTCCTGCACGTCACGGAGGAGGACGCCGGCGCTGCCGTCGTCGAGTGGGTGGGCGGCCTGGACCTCGGGCTCGGCCCACGACAGCCCGAGGGACTCGAGCGGGAGGTCTCGGAAGGCGGGCGAGTCGGCGCCGAGCGGGTGGATGGCCGAGCAGACGTCATGCAGGAAGCCGGGCAGGGTCAGCTCGCACGTACGGGTGCCGCCCCCCGGGGTGTCCTTGGCCTCGAGCACCGTGACCGATGCGCCGGCTGCGGCGAGCGTGATGGCTGCGACGAGCCCGTTCGGCCCCGAGCCCACCACAACCGCGTCGTAGTCCAAGGCTGCCATGGGATCGATCCTCCCACCCGCCGGGCCTCTCGGCTCAGTCGGGCTCGGTGACGAAGTCGATCAGGCGCTCGACGGCCCCCACCAGGGGCGGCTCGAGGTCGGCGTACGAGCGCACCGTGCCGAGGAGCTGCCGCCACACCTCCCATTGCTCGCCCCGCAGGCCGAGGCGACGGCAGACGCCCGCCTTCCACTCCTCGCCCCTCGGCACGTCCGGCCAGGCGGCGATGCCGACGGCGGTGGGGCGGATGGCCGCCCACACGTCGACGTAGGGGCTCCCGGTGACCAGCACCGACGGGTGGCGCACGGCCTCCGCCAGGCGTGCCTCCTTCGATCCGGCCACGAGGTGGTCGAGGAGGATGCCGAGGCGCCGCCCGGGAGCTGGCCCGAAGGCGGTCACGACGTCGGCCAGGTGGTCGGCGCCGTCGAGGCGCTCGACGACGACGCCCTCGACCCGCAGGTCGTCGCCCCAGACCTTCTCCACGAGCTCGGCGTCGTGGACCCCCTCGACGAGGATGCGGCCCGCGAGTGCCACCCGGGTGCGACCGGCGGGCACGGAGACGGAACCGGAGGCCGTGCGTCCGCTCGTCGATGTCATCGGGGGTCGGGGGCGAACGAGGCTGACGGCGCGCCCCTCCACCTGGAACGCACCGGGCACGAGGCGGAACAGCCGCTCGCCGCCGCTGCGGCCCCTCACGAGGACGCCGTCACGCTCGAGCTTCTTGATCACGCCGCCGTAGCGGGAGCCCCGGTGCTCGATCCGCAGGCCGGGCACCGCATCGACCTCGGGGTACTCGACCTGCACCCGGGCGGGACCGTCGACCGGACCCGACAGGATCCCGTCCGACCTGTCCCCGTGAGCGCGCACGGCCTGCACCGTAGGAGGGACGCGCCGGCCGGCGGTGCACCACCGCCCGACCGACCTGAGCCGGCGGGCCGCTGGGCTGCTCGTGCAAACGGTGGGGCCAGGGATCCGACCCGGTGCACGGCACCCGGAGGGGGCGGGTCCACGACACGGCCACCTCGCCCGTGCATGCGTCGGTCCGCTGCCAGGCTGAGCGACGCCGACCGAGGAGCCGTCGACTCAGCCCCGACAGGGCAGGGCGGACCCGATCAGGTGAGCATGAGCGCGAGCGAGACGGCGACGCTCACGGCCAGGCCGGTGCCCGTGGCCACGAGGAGCCACGTGGGGGTGCCACCGTCTGCGTCCTGGGGGAGCCTGACGACAACCTGTTGCAGGAGGCGCTGGGCAAAGGGCACGTCGATGGCGAGGATCGACAGGCCGGCGGCGATGACGGCGAGACCGGGACCCGGCAGCAGAAGCAGGGCGAGCCCGAGCAGGGTCACCATGCTCCCGGCCGTGACCCGGGCGATGCGAACGCCGAGGTGGGCGCGCCGGGCCGGTGCGGTCGCCTCCCTCAGGGTGGCGCAGCGGGCCTGGGACGTGTCCGACCAGCCGTAGCCACCGCAGTGGGCAGGGTCCTCGGCCATGCGCTCCGCACTCACGGACCACATCGTTGCCCACCGACGCCCCCCGCACCAGTGATCATCCTCCGGCCCTGCCCGGCGGCTCCGAGGAGGCGTCGCCGACCGGGACCAGCGACGTGCCCGTAGCCTCGACCGGTGATCCTCGCCGACCTCCAGCGGGTGGCGGCCGCCCGGCCGGGTCGCCCGCTCTACGCCGACCTCTCGGTGACGATGGCCACCGGCGACCGCCTCGGGATCGTCGGGCTCAACGGGTGCGGCAAGTCGACGCTCCTGCGGGTGGTCGCAGGTCGGGCAGAGCCCGAGGCGGGTGCTGTCCGCCACGGACGTGGCGTGCGGATCGCCTTCCTCGACCAGCACCCCGACCTCAGCCCGGGAACGGTGCGCGAGGGCGCTGCAGGTCCCGCCTCGCCCGGCTGGGAGGTCGAGGCCATGCTCGATCGCCTCGGCATGGGTGGGATGGTCGACGCCGACGTGTCGACCCTTTCGGGCGGGCAGGCCAAGCGGGTGGCACTGGCCCGGACGCTGCTCTCGGTCGACGGCGGGGAGGGCGACCTCCTCGTCCTCGACGAGCCCACCAACCACCTCGACCTCGACGCCATCGGCTGGCTGGAGGAGCACCTCGCCGCCTTCCGAGGTGGCCTCGTCATGGTCACCCACGACCGACACGTCCTCGACCGCGTGACGACGAAGGTGCTCGAGCTCGATCGGGGTGCGGGCTACGTCCACGAGGGCGGGTACGGCGGCTACCTCGAGGCTCGGGCGCTGCGGGAGGAGCAGGCGGCAGGCGCCGAGGCCACCCGTAAGAACCTCGCCCGCACCGAGCTCGCCTGGCTCCGTCGTGGCGCACCGGCCCGCACGAGCAAGCCCAAGGCACGCATCGCCTCGGCGACGGCCGTGGTGCAGGGGCGCGCTGCCGCTCCCGCACGGTCCGGCACCCTCGACCTGGCGGCGGCCGGGGCCGGCACGTCCCGGCTCGGTGACAAGGTGGTCGAGCTCCACGGCGTCGACTTCTCCTGGGAGGAGGGCGCGCCACCGCTCCTGCGGGGCGTCGAGCTCAGCCTCGACCCGAGGGAGCGCCTCGGGATCGTGGGGCCGAACGGCTCCGGCAAGACGACCCTGCTCGACCTGATCGCCCAGCGGGTCGCCCCCCGCGCCGGGACGGTCGAGCACGGGAGCACCGTCCGCCTCGGCTACTACGACCAGCACGGGGTCGAGCTCGACCCCCGCCAGCGGGTGCGCGACGCAGTGGCCGGCGGCCAGCCCCCGACGTGGGAGCACGCTCGCCTGTGCGAGCAGTTCTGGTTCGATGGCGACGCCCAGTTCGCGCCGATCGGTCTGCTGTCGGGTGGGGAGCGCCGACGGTTGCAGCTCCTGATCCTCCTCGCCCAGAACCCCAACGTGCTCCTGCTGGACGAGCCGACGAACGACCTCGACCTCGACACGCTCCGGGTCCTCGAGGACTTCCTCGAGGATTGGAAAGGTGCCCTCGTCACGGTCAGCCACGACAGGGCCTTCCTCGAGCGCACCGTGGAGGACGTGGTGGCCCTGGACGGGTCCGGCCGGGCCACGGAGGTGCCAGGTGGCTACGCCGCCTGGTGGAAGGCGCACCGGGCGGCGCGACGCAAGGGCCCGACCGCTGCCGCCGTGGGCACCCGGCGTGACCCCGGGCGCTCGTCGACGACGACACCGTCGGCCACGTCCGCCCGCTCCTCTGCCGGTCGTTCGCCGAGCACGACGCGCCGCCTCCTCGCCGGCGTCGAGCGTGAGATCGAGGCCCTGGACCGGAGGAAGGGCGAGATCGCGGCAGAGCTCGTTGCTGCGGGCTCCGATCGCGACGCCCTGGCGAAGGCGGGTCAGGTCGCAGCCGAGGTCGAAGCCGCCATCAGCGACGCGGAGTCCCGCTGGGTCGACCTCGCCGAGGAGGCAGAGGCCGCCGGCTGAGCCGGTCGTGCCGGAGGAGCCCCAACCGCCAGCCGCTGCCCGACGCCACGATGCTGCACGTGCTGGAGGAGTCCGTCTCAGGGGTCACCGATAGCCTCGGACCATGACCGAGACTCGGACCGCGCTCCCCGTCGTGACCGTGACCGAGCGGGCCCGCACCACCGTCCTCGGGCTCCGTGCCGCCGAACCCGAGGGGGAGGCGCTCGCCCTGCGCATCGAGATCACGGGCGAGGCGGTGGCCGAGTACGTCTACGAGCTCACCTTCGAGGCGGTCGCCGACGCCGGCCCCGACGACGCCGTCGGCTTCAGCAGCGAGCTGCCCGTGATGGTCCCCGCCGACAGCGTCGACCGGCTCCGGGGTGCCACCCTCGACGAGGCGGACGGGACCGGGCTCGTGCTCCGCAACCCGAACCGGCCCACCCGCAGCCTCGCTCCCGACGGCCCCTCGTACCAGGAGGGGACCGTCGAGCACCGCATCCAGAGCCTGCTCGACGTGGAGATCAACCCCATGCTCGCCAGCCACGGCGGGTTCACCACCCTCGACCGGGTGGAGGGCGATGTCGCCTTCATGTTCATGGGCGGGGGCTGCCAGGGCTGCGGGCTGGCCAAGCTCACCCTCACCGAAGGCATCAAGGCCACGATCGAGAAGGAGATCGACGAGATCCGCGAGGTGATCGACATCACCGACCACACCGCCGGCGAGAACCCGTTCTACGAGTCCGCCAAGTAGCGGACCCCGTCTTGGACGCCGGCCCGGCGGCCAGAGCTCCGGGGGCGTCGGGGGTCGACCCGGGAGCTGCGGACGTCGGGGCCGGGCGGGCTACGTCGGGGCGGGCAGGGCGGCTCGGATCGCAGCGGCGATGCCGGCGGCGTCGAGGCCGAGCGTGGCGAGGATGTCGTCGGGCTTGCCGTGGGGGATGTAGCCGACCGGGGTGGCGAGGACGAGGCTGGGCGGGGCTGCCCGGCCGGGAATTGCGCAGGCCACCGCCTCGACGATCTGGGAGCCGACGCTGCCGGCGATGATGCCGTCCTCGGCGGTGACGAGCAGGCCGTGGCGTGCGGCGTCGGCGATCATCTCGGGGTCGAGCGGCTTGCACACCCGCACGTCCCACACGGTGGCGTCGACACCCTCGGCGGCGAGCGAAGCGGCTGCCCCCTCGGCCGCCTCGACGAGCTTGCCGACGGCGAGGATGGCGACGGCGCCCGCCCCCTTCCGCACGCAGCGGGCGCGGAGCCCGGAGCCCACCTCCTCCGGCGGCACGATCCGGGAGCCCGTCTTGGGCCAGCGGATGGCGGAGGGCCCCTCGGTGAGCGCCAGTGCGTCGTCGAACATGACCTGGAGCTCCTGCGCCGACGACGGTGCGAACACCGTCATCCCCGGGATCTTCGTGAGGAGGGCCATGTCGAGCACGCCGTGGTGGCTGGCGCCGTCGTCACCGGTGATCCCGGCCCGGTCGATGCAGACGACGACTGGCTGGCGGAGCAGGCCCACGTCCAGGTTGAGCTGGTCGAAGGCGCGGGTGACGAAGGTGGAGTAGAGCGCCACGACCGGCTTGAGGCCGAGCATGGCCATGCCGGCGGCAGCGGTGACAGCGTGCTGCTCGGCGATCCCGACGTCGATGAAGCGGTCCGGGAACCGGTCCTGGAACGGGATCAGCCCGGTGGACCCTGGCATGGCGGCGGTCACGGCGACCACCGACGGGTCCGCCTCACCCGCCTTCACCAGCGCATCCGAGAAGGCGGCGGTGTACGAAGGCGCAGGGGTGCCGGCCCTGGTGTCGAGCACCTTGAAGTCGTGGAGGTTGTGCTCCTCGTGGTCCTCCGCCGGGCCGTACCCACGGCCCTTCTGGGTGTGGACGTGCACGACGATCGGCCCGGGCCACGCCGCCGCGTGGCGCAGCGCCTTCTCGAGGCCCTCGATGTCGTGGCCGTCGATCGGCCCCGTGTACCTGACGCCGAGCTGCTCGAAGAAGGCGGGGGGCTCCCACATCTCGCGGACGGCGGCCTCGGCCGACTCGACCCCGCGGTGGAGCCGAGGCCCGACCAGTGGGATCCCCTCGAGCATGCGGCGGAACCTGGCCCGCTGGCGGGTGTAGTGCGGGTTCAGCCGCAGTCGCGTCAGGCTCTCACCGAGCTTGGAGTGGGTGGGGGCGTAGGACCGGCCGTTGTCGTTGAGGACGATGACGGCCCGCCGGCCGGTCACGCCGAAGTTGTTGAGGCCCTCGTAGGCCATACCACCGGTCATCGAGCCGTCGCCGATGACGGCGATCACCCGACGGTCGAGCTGCTGGAGCTCGACGGCGGTGGCGACGCCGTGGGCGTAGGACAACACGGTCGACGCGTGGCTGTTCTCGATCCAGTCGTACTCCGACTCCTCCCGGCTCAGGTAGCCCGAGAGCCCGCCGGCCTGGCGGAGGTTGACGAAGCCCGCACGCCGGCCCGTGATCATCTTGTGGACGTAGGCCTGGTGGCCGATGTCCCACAGGAGGATGTCCCGGGGCGTGTCGAAGACCCGGTGCAGGGCGAGCGTGAGCTCGACCGCACCGAGGTTGGAGCCCAGGTGGCCACCGGTGGTGGAGACGGTCTCGACGATGAACGACCGGATCTCGTCGCACAGCTGGTCGAGCTCGGCGTAGCCGAGCCGACGGATGTCGGCGGGGCCGTGGATCGAGTCGAGGAGCATGGCGCCATCCTTGTCAGCGGCCCGTCGTCGCCACCGCCCGTTGTCGGAACCTCGTCGACGATACTGCGACCCCCCAGCCGTGCGGGCATCGCCTTCGAGGGTGGCAGCTGGCTGCGGCCCGCCTCCGCACCCCGGGGTTACCTTCGCACCATGGCATCTCCCTTCGACCTCACCGGCCACTGCGCCCTCGTCACCGGCGGCAACTCCGGGATCGGCCTCGGGATGGCGAGGGCGCTTGCCGGCGCCGGCGCCGACGTCGCCATCTGGGGCACGAACGAGGTGAAGAACGCGGCTGCCGAAGCCGAGCTCCGAGGACTCGGGACCAGGGTCGTCGCGCTGCGCTGCGACGTCGGGGACGAGCAGGAGGTCGAGGCCGCCTTCGCCTCGACGGTGGATGCGCTCGGGAAGGTCGACTCCTGCTTCGCCAACGCAGGCGTGGGTGGCGGGGCCGCGAGCTTCCTGGAGATGTCGCTCGACGAGTGGCGCCGGGTCATGCGGGTCAACGCCGAGGGGGCGTTCCTGACCCTCCGCACCGCGGCCCGGCACCTGGTGGCGAGAGGCGACGGCGGGAGCCTCGTCGGGGTCGCCTCCATCGCCGCCATCGAGGGCGCGGCGCGAGGCCAGCACTACGCAGCGAGCAAGGGCGGGCTCATCTCCATGATCAAGGCCATCGCCGTCGAGCTGGCCCGCAACGGGATCACCGCCAACACGATCCTCCCTGGCTGGATCGACACGCCGATGACGGAGGGCGCGTTCGGCAACGAGCGGTTCCAGGACAAGGTGCTGCCCCGCATCCCCAACCGCCGGTGGGGCGAGCCCGAGGACTTCGGTCCGGCGGCGGTGTACCTGGCCAGCCCGGCCAACCGCTACACCACAGGTCAGACCTTCGTCATCGACGGGGGCTACAGCATCTTCTGACGAGATCTCGCAGGGGTGACCGCACCGGCCGGACGTCAGCTGGGACGGCTGGTCAGTCGGTGACCGTGCGACGACCGGTGGACCACCGGTCCCAGGCGGTGCCGAGGAGGTAGCCGAGGCCGAGCACGAGGAGGCCACCGGCGGCGTCGAGCCAGAAGTGGTTGGCGGTCACGACGATGGCGAACAGGGTGGCGAGCGGGTAGGCGACGACGAGGGCCTTGAGCCACGGTCGGCGCACGGCGGGCGCCAGGACGAAGGCGCACCACGTCGACCACCCGAAGTGGAGGCTGGGCATGGCGGCGTACTGGTTGGAGACCGCCTTCATCGCCCCCGAGTCGAACGACCACAGCCCCCCGTAGGTGGCGAGCGTGTCGACGTAGCCGTAGGCGTCGGGGAGCAACCGGGGCGGCATCAGCGGGAAGGTGGCGAAGCCGACGAGGGCGAGGGCGGTCGTACAGGCGAGCGTCGTGCGCCAGCGCACGTACCGCTCGGGCATGCGCCGGAACAGGTAGACGATGGCGAACGTGGTCACCACGAAGTGGAACGTCCCGTAGAAGAGGTTCCACGCCTGGATGAACCAGCGGGCGCCGAGGAACGCCTGCTGCACCCCCTCCTCGACGTAGAGGCCGACGGCGTCCTCGAGGTCGATCACGGTCCTGGCGTTGCGGAACGCCGTCGGTTCGGAGACCGCAGCCGAACCGAACTGGTTCCGGACGAACGAGTACACGAGGTAGAAGGCGACGACGTACGCCACCTCGCGCCACCAGCGCAGGCGGCGGGCGTCGGGGCCGGGCGCCGCCCCCGTCGTGCTCGGGGCGACCGCCGTCACGTGAGAGCGGGCCCGCCGCTCGGCGGCAGCACCGCAGTGCCGGTGCTCGGCGGCGGGGTCCGCCCGCCGACGGCGAAGGCAGGAGCGCCCAGGAGGCTGACGGCCAGGTTGAGCCCGTAGACGAGCAGCCCGAGGGCGACGGCCTGGGCAGCGGGCACCCCGAGAGGTCCGAGGAAGAGCACGAAGGCACCCTCGCGCACTCCGAGGCCGCCGAGGGAGATCGGCAGGACCTGCGCGATGGCGACGGCGGGCATGAAGGCGAGGGCGGCGGTGAGGCTGACGTCGAGGCCGAGGGCGCGGGCGGCCAGCAACCCGGTCAGGACGACCACGAGCTGGTAGGCGAAGCCGGCGGCGAGCACGCTGCACGCGGCCCCGGGGTGGTGGCGGAGGCGGTCGAGGCCGAGGTGGACGGCGCCGGCGAAGCGCTGCCACCCCGTCGTGCCCGCCAGCCGGCCGCCGATGCGGGGGTTCGCAGCCGCGAAGAGGGTCCCGGCGAGCAGCGCCAGCGTGGCCGCGGCGATCGTGCAGGCGACCGCCGAGGCAGCCCCGAGCTCCCGCAGCCCGGGGTTGACGACCATGGCGACGAGGGTGAGGACGGGGAGGATGAGCCAGCCCGTGAGGCGCTCCAGCACCACGGAGGCGAACGTGTCGGGGCGGTCGCCGTTGTCGGCGGAGAGACGGGTGACCCGCAGCACGTCGCCGCCGATGGTTGACGGGAGGAAGTTCCCCACGAACAGCCCCGCCAGGTAGTGGGAGAACAGCGTGCGGATCCTCTCGTGGAGGCCGAGAGCCTCGAGCACCTGGCGCCAGCGGATGGTGGAGAGCACGATGCCCACCAGCGTCAGGACGAGGGCGGCGCCGAGCCAGAGGGCGGTGCGCAGGTCCCACGTGGGCAGCAGGGACGACAGGTGGACGCGCTGCACGAGCAGGGCGAGCAGCACGACGCTGACCGTCGAGCGGAGGACCAGCTTCCACGGGACGCGCACCTGACCCCCCTCTCGCACTCGGTTCCGGACTCAGAGGGTACGCCGCAGGGTCCCTCAGGCGGCGGGCGCTAGTGGGCTCGGTCGAGGAAGCGCTCGGCGTTGACGACGACCCGGGTGACGCGGCCGGCGGCCACGAGCCCCCTCGTGTCGCTGACCGAGACGGTGAAGATGAGGCGCCGACCCTCGACCTTCGCCAGCGTCACCTCTGCCCTGACCCTCGCCCCGACCCCGCTCGGCGCCACGTGGTCGAGCTGGACGGCGTGGCCCACGCTCGTCTCCCCGGGCTTCAGCCTGCCGTCGAGGGCCGCCATGGTCGCCTCCTCGCAGAGGGCGACGATGCGGGGGGTGGCGAGGACGGCGACCTCGCCTGAGCGGTGGGCCACGGCGGTGTCGGCCGCCGCCACGAGGAGCTCCACCTCGGCGGTGAGTCCGATCTCCACGGGCATCGACGGAGGATAGGACCACCGGGACGGGCGAGCCACCTGGCTCACGACTGCGACACTGCCGGTGGTGACGGTGACCGGAGGGCAACGATGATCGACCAGACGGTGCTCGAGCGGGTGCTCGGGGCCAGCGTGCGCACGGGGGCCGGCTTCGCCGAGGTGTTCGTCGAGGACCGGCGGAGCAGCAGCGCCAGGCTCGACGACGGGGTGGTGGAGGAGCTCGGCTCGAGCCACGAGCGAGGCGCTGGCATCCGGGTGGTGAGCGGGGGGACCACCGGCTTCGCCCACACCACCGACCTGTCCGAGGCCGGTCTGTCGATCGCGGCGGAGGCGGCGTCGGCTGCCGCCCGTGGTGGCGGCGGGGGGACCAGGACGGTCGCCCTCGTCCGCAGGACGACGACGCCGGCCGGGGGCGCCGTCGACCCGGAGCGCGCCGGCAAGGCAGCGACGGTTGCGCTGCTGCGGCGTGCCGACGACGCCGCCCGCAGCACCGGAGGTCAGATCAGCCAGGTGAGCGTGACCGCCGGGAGCGGGCGTCGCCGGTTTCTCGTCGCCAACAGCGAGGGCGTGCTGGCCGAGGACGACCAGGTGCGGACGAGGTTCTCGGTTGCGTGCGTCGCCCTCGGTGATGCGGGGATGCAGACCGGCTCGGAGTCGGTGGGCCACGCGATCGGCTTCGAGCTGTTCGACGACGCAACGCCGGAGGCGATCGCCACCACCGCGGCTCGTCGGGCGCTCGGCAAGCTCGCCGCCCGGCCGGCGCCGTCGGGGACGCTCCCGGTGGTGATCGGGCCCGGGAGCGGTGGGGTGCTGTTCCACGAGGCGTGCGGCCACGGCCTCGAGGCCGACCTCGTCCGCAAGGCCGCCTCGGTGTTCGCAGGCAGGGTGGGGGACCAGGTCGCCAGCCCGCTCGTGACGCTGGTCGACGACGGGACCGTGACCGGCGAGTGGGGCACGGGTGCCATCGACGACGAGGGCAACCTGCGGCGCAGGAACGTTCTCATCGATCACGGCGTGCTGACCGACTACCTGTGGGACCACCTCAGGGCGAGGGAGGAGTCGCGGGAGAGCTCGGGCAACGGTCGGCGCCAGAGCTACCGCCACCTCCCGATGGTGCGCATGACGAACACGTTCCTCCTCGCCGGTGCAGACGACCCGGCTGCGATCGTGCGGGACACCGACCGCGGCGTCTACATCGCCAAGCTCGGCGGGGGGTCGGTCAACACCGCCACGGGTGACTTCGTGTTCGGCATGACCGAGAGCTACCTGATCGAGGGCGGCGAGATCACCGAGCCCCTCAGGGGGGGCAACCTCACCGGCAACGGGCCGTCGGTGCTGGGCGCCATCGACGCCTGCGGCAACGACTTCGCCATGGGCGGTCCTGGGACGTGCGGCAAGGACGGCCAGTCGGTCCCTGTCGGGCTCGGCCAGCCGACGCTGCGGGTCGGCGGGATGACCATCGGGGGGACCGCCCGATGACGGGCCCGATGACAGCTCGCACGATGAAGGTGCCGGCGCCGCTCGAGGCAGCCACCGCCGAGGCCGAGCTCTCGGCGCTCGTGGCGTCGGTGGCAGCGCAGGCCGTGCCGGGTGAGCAGATAGAGGCGATCGCCTCGTCGGGCACCAGCACGAGGGTGCGGGCGTACGGGGGCCAGGTCGAGGACCTCACATGCGCGACCTCTGCGGGAATGGGCGTGCGGGTCGTGGTCGACGGCCGCCAGGGCTTCGCCTCGACGGGCAGCCTCGACCCGGATCTCGTGACCGAAGCGCTCGGGGAGGCCAGGGACAACGCCCGCTTCGCTGCGCCCGACGCAGCCAACGGCCTCGCCGCGCCGGACGGTGTGGCGCCGGCCGAGCTCGACCTGCTGCGCCCGGAGCTGTCGACGGTGGCGATCGCCGACAAGGTGGCGCTCGCGCTCGAGCTCAAGCGCCTGGCCACCTCGGGCGACGCCCGCATACGGGGCGTGCGCAGCGCCGTCTACGCCGACTCGGTGGGCAGCTCGGCGCTGGCGACGAGCACCGGGCTGCTCGCGGCCGGGTCCTCGTCCACCTGCTACGTCACGGTGCTGGTCCTCGCAGGCGATGGCGACGCCACCCAGACCGGGGGCGGCTCCTCGGTCGGGCGGACGGTGACCGACCTCGACCTCGACGAGGCGGCCGACCAGGCCGTGAACAGGGCTGTCCGCATGCTCGGCGCCCGCCAGCCCCCGACGCAGCGCACGACCGTGGTGCTCGAACCGGCGGTGGCGGCGTCGTTCCTCGGCATCATCGGCTCGACGCTCGGCGGCGAGGCGGTGCTCAAGGGCCGCTCTCCGTTCGCCGACCGGGTGGGGGAGCAGGTGGCGTCGCCGCACCTCGTGCTGGTCGACGACCCCACCGACCCCCGCTCGCTCGCCGCCGACCCCCACGACGGCGAGGGACTGGCGTCGCGCCGCAACGAGCTCCTCAGCGACGGCGTGCTCCAGGGTTATCTCCACAACACCTGGTCGGCCCGGCGCTCGGGTACTGCCTCCACCGCCTCGGCGGTGAGGGGCGTCGGCTCGACGCCCGCCGCGGGGGCCCGGGCGCTCGCGCTGCGGCCGGGCCCGCTCGGACCTGACGAGCTGCGGGCGTCGCTCGGGGACTGCCTCGTCGTGACCGAGGTGCAGGGTCTGCACTCGGGCGTGAACCGCGTCAGTGGCGACTTCTCCGTCGGGGCCAGGGGCGTGCTCGTCCGCCGGGGGGAGCCGGCGGGCGCAGTCCGGGAGGTCACGATCGCCTCGACGCTCCAGCGCATGCTCCTCGACGTGGTCGCCGTCGGCAGCGACCTCGAGTGGCAGCCAGGCGGCACGGGTGCCGCCAGCCTCGCCATCGCCGACGTCTCGCTCAGCGGCTCGTGACCGGCGAGCCGACCCGGTCGACCGCCGCCGTGCCGATCCTCCACGCCATCGTCCTCAGGGTCGTGCAGGGCCTTCCGCCGGGTCGCGGGCGGTCCTCGCGACGTCAGCCGGGCGTGAGGGCGAGGGTGACGATGCCCGTGGCCACGGCGTAGGCGACCCTGGCGGCGTCGTCCTCCGGCACCGCCACCGTCACGGCCGCCTCCTGCACGTCGACCACCACTGCACCGGGGGCGAGCGTGGCGACGGGCGGGCCACTGGTGGCGGTCGCCACGTCGGCCACGGTGGCCAGCACGTCGACGTGGTCGCCGACCACCAGGGGGAGGGCGCCGGCGTCGGTGGGCACGGCGATGCCGCGAGTGCCAGGAGGCAGTCGCGCGACGACGACCGACAACCCGCCAGGCGCCACCCGCTCCACGTGGACCACCTCACCCTCGTGCAGGGTCCCCGTCGCCCGGCGGCCGAGGGCGTCCACTCCTGCCGCGCCAGGGGGCACGAAGCCGGCAGGGACGTCCCGGATCTCCGCTGCATCCGGCCCGAGCACCTCACCGGCCTCGACGGCGCGAGTCGTGACGAGCACTGCTGTCGTGGTGCCGTAGCGGGCGGCTCCGGCCTCGGCCCGCCCCAGCGCGCCGGTCACCACCTGGGCGGTGAGGGCCGAGAGGAGGATGGTGGCGACCCACCAGAGCGCGGGTCTGCGGGCGAGCCGGGCGAGCATCGTCGCCGGTCCTCGGCGGCGGGGGATGCTGGAGCGCGTCGAGGTGGATGGTCGTGCAGGCGTGCGCACGGGGCGCTCCTCGGGGACCGGGGATCGGTGGGGGGAAGCGCGCACCGACCGTAGGCGCCCAGGGGACGGAAGGGAAGGGGTGAGGCCAGGCACGGAGCGGCGGCTGCGCTCCGCACCACGCTGCGCACGCCCGGGTGGGTGACCTCAGGTGGTCGACGACTTCGGCTTCGGCGAGGCCGCAGGTGCCGGTGCCGGTGCCGGTGCCGGTGCCTTGGTGCTGCTCCCGCCCTCGCCACCAGCGCTGCCCGATGAGCTCGCCGACTCCTTGGCGGCGGCGCCGGTCCCGTTGGCAGCCGTGTCGCCGCCCGTCGCCTTGCTGCTCTCGTCGGAGGTGGAGGTGGTGGCCGACTTCGAGGATGAGCCCTTGCGGCTGTCGGTCTTGTAGAAGCCGCTGCCCTTGAACGAGATGCCCACCGCTCCGAAGACCTTGCGCAGCGGGCCACCGCAGGTGCCGCACGTGGTGAGGGCGTCGTCGGTGAAGGACTGCACGGCCTCGAGCTGCGCGCCGCAGCTCCGGCAGGCGTACTCGTAGGTGGGCAAGGAGATCCTCCGGGCTTGGACGGCGGTGGGGGCACCGGTCGGTTGAGGCGCCCGAGTGTACCGACGGCGCTCCACCACCTCCGTTGCGTACCATGCGTGCCATGGCGACCACGCACCGGACGGCCCGGGATGGCCGCCGGCTGTCCAGGGCGCCAGGAGCGGCAGCGCACGTCGTCGGCAGGGTCGACGGGTGAGGGCGAGAGGCCGCCTGCTCGTCGTGTGGCTCATCGCCGCCGTGGTCCTCCTGGCCGCCTTCGTCACCGTCATCTGGCAGGAGCACGGCGAAGGTGCGCTCGGCCCTGGCGAGGTGGTGCTCGGGGCGGTGGCGCTCCTCGCTGCGGCCGCCTTCGCCACGTCCACCCTCCGGGCCTTCGCCCTGGTGGGGAGCTACGTCAGCGAGCTCGAGCGGAGCAGGGTCGAGTTCCGGCATGCGCTGCGGCGCCTCGGTGACGCCCTCGAGGCGAGCGACCGCGCCGGGATCATCGACGTCCTCGTCGACGCCACCCGACTCATGACCGAGGCCGACACCACCACGTTCAGCCAGGTGGCGGGGAGCCACCTCGAACATGGCGCCACGAGCGGGGGCCCCGTCGGCACGGGCGGTCGCCTGACCGTGGGCGAGGGGGTGGCGGGCGCCGCCACGCGCCAACCCGTTCGCTGGCCGCCCGCACCCGTCGGGCCGGCGCCGTCCGAACCGGAGGCCAGCAGCGCCATCGCCGTGCCCGTCCTGGCCCGTGGGCGCCCGTACGGGGTCCTCGCCGCGTACCGGAGGTCGGGCCCGACGGGCTTCGGCGAGCCCGACCTCGACGATCTCGTGGCGTTCGCCCACCAGGCCGAGGCGGCGCTCGACAACACCTTCCTCCACGAGGAGACACGACGGCTGTCCCTCACCGATGGCCTGACGACCGTCTGGAACCGACGGCAGTTCGACCTGCGCTGCGCACAGGAGGTCGAGCGGGCGGTGCGCTTCGGCGAGCCCTTCGCGGTGGTGATCTGCGACCTGGACGACTTCAAGGCGGTCAACGAGCGCTTCCACCACCCGGGCGGTGACGCTGTGCTCGTGGAGTTCGCGCAGCGGCTCGTGGCCACCACCCGAGAGGTCGACTTCGTCGGGAGGTACGGGGGTGAGGAGTTCGCCCTCCTCCTCCCCCGCACCGGTTGCGACGGGGCGAAGGTGGTCGCCGAGGCGGTCAGGCGGGCCGCCGCCGGCCGGCCGTTCGACACGGGCCATGGTGAGGCCCACGTGACGGTCTCGGTCGGTCTCGCCTGCCACCCCGAGCACGGAGTGAGCCCCCAGCAGCTCGTGGACGCAGCAGACGCAGCGCTCTTCGAAGCCAAGGCGGCGGGGAAGAACCTCGTCCGCTCGGCTCCTTCGAGGAGCGATCCCGCCCCGAGAGAGGTGCAGTGACCGATCATCGCCGTCCGCCCGTCCGCAAGGCAGTGATCCCGGCAGCGGGGCTCGGGACCCGCTTCCTCCCCGCCACCAAGGCGCAGCCGAAGGAGATGCTCCCCGTCGTCGACAAGCCGGCGATCCAGTACGTGGTGGAGGAGGCGGTGGCGGCCGGACTGGCCGACCTCCTCGTCATCACCGGCCGCAACAAGCGGGCCATCGAGGACCACTTCGACCGCAGCCCCGAGCTCGAGCGCGAGCTCGGTGCCGGCGGCAAGGACGGGGCGGTGGCGGAGATGGAGGCCCTGGCCGCCCTGGCCGCACTGCACTTCGTGCGGCAGGGAGCGCCACGCGGCCTCGGCCACGCCGTGGGCACGGCCCGCCACCACGTCGGCGAGGAGTCCTTCGCCGTGCTCCTGCCCGACGACATCATGGTCGACGACGCTGCTGTCCTCACCGGCATGCTCGACGCCCATCGGCGCACGGGCGCCACCATCGTGGCGCTCCGGCGGGTGCCGCGCAACGAGATCTCCTCCTACGGTTGTGCCGACCCTGGCCCCGACGACGGCGCCGGCCTGGTCCGCCTGGCGGGCATCGTCGAGAAGCCCGCACCATCCGATGCCCCCTCCGACCTCGCCGTCATGGGCCGCTACGTCTTCGGCCCGCAGATCTTCGGGGCCATCGACCGGACGTCACCTGGCAAGGGCGGGGAGATCCAGCTCACCGACGCCATCGCCCTGCTCATCGCCCAGGAGCCGGTCTACGGCTACGTCTTTCGCGACGGTCGCTACGACATCGGCAACAAGCTCGACTACCTGAGGGCGACGGTCGAGCTGGCGGCGGTTCGGCCCGACCTCGGGCCTGCCTTCCGGGCGTTCCTCCGGGACTTCGCCGCCGCAGGTGGGTCCGAGAGCTGATGCCGCTGCTGCCGCTGGTCGAGGCGCAGGCGCACGTCCTGGCTGCCTGCGCCCCGCTGCACCCGTCGGCCGTCCCCCTCGCCGACGCCCTCGGCCTCGTCGCCTCCGTCCCCGTCACCGCCGAGAGCGCGGTCCCGCCCTTCGACAACTCGGCCATGGACGGGTACGCGCTGCGGGCGGCCGACACGGCGTCGGCTCCGTGCGAGCTCACCGACCTCGGCACCCTCGCTGCGGGCGCCAGCACCGAGGTGGTCGTGGGGTCGGGGCAGGCGCTGCGGATCATGACCGGTGCACCGCTGCCCGCCGGAGCCGACGCCGTGGTCATGGTCGAGCTCACCGAGGTGGGGTCGGCCGCCGGCACGGTCCGGGTCTTGGAGGAGGTGGGGCTCGGCACCTCGGTACGGCGAGCGGGGAGCGACGTCGCAGCCGGCGCCGTGGTGCTGGCGAAGGGGACCGTGCTCACCCCCGGCGTCCTCGGTGTGCTCGCCAGCCTCGGTGCCTCACGGGCCCCGTGCCACCGCAGGCCCAGGGTGGGAGTGCTGTCGACGGGGGACGAGCTCGTGGCGCCCGGCCAGCCGCTCGGGCCGGGCCAGATCCGCGACGCCAACCGCCCGATGCTGCTCGCGCTCGTGGCCCAGACCGGCTGCACGCCCGTCGACCTCGGCATCGTCCGCGACGACCGGGTTGCGCTGGTCGAGGCGATCAGCCAGGGCGTCGAGTCCTGCGACGCACTCGTCACCAGCGGTGGTGTCAGCGTGGGCGACTTCGACCTGAGCAGGGCGGTGCTCGACGAGCTGGGTGACATGCGGTGGATGCAGATCGCCATCCGCCCCGCCAAGCCCTTCGCCTTCGGGGTGGTCGGAGGTGTCCCCGTGTTCGGACTGCCGGGCAACCCGGTGTCATCCCTCGTCAGCTTCGAGCTCCTGGCCCGGCCGGGGCTGCGCGCCCTGATGGGCCACACCGAGCTGCACCGGCCGCGGCTGCAGGCCGTGGCCGACGCCGACTTCGAGCGGGGCCCCGACGGCAAGACCCACTTCGTGCGGGTGCGCTCGACGACCGAGGGTGACGGCCGGGTCCACGTCGAGCCGGTCACCGGCCAGGGCTCACACCAGCTGGCGTCGATGGCGAGCGCGGACGCACTCGTGGTGCTGCCCGACGGCGACGGCGTCGCTGCCGGGGGCGAGGTCGCCGTCCTGCTGCTGGGCTGATCGTCGGGGCGGGGAGGGACGGCCGTAGGCTCGAACGGTGGTCACCCCCCTCGTCGACGGCTTCGGCCGGGTGCATCGCGACCTGCGCATCTCGGTGACGGACCGGTGCAACCTCCGCTGCACGTACTGCATGCCGGAAGAGGGGATGCAGTGGCTCCCCCGCGACCAGGTCCTCACGTTCGAGGAGCTCGAACGGGTGGCGAGGGTGGCGGTGGAGCGCTTCGGGTTCGAGAGCATCCGCCTGACCGGGGGGGAGCCGACCGTGCGGGCCCACCTGCCGGTGCTCGTGGCCAAGCTGGCCGCCCTCGATGTCGAGGTGTCGATGACGACGAACGGCGCCACCCTCGCCTCCCAGGCGCAGGCCTACGCCGACGCCGGGCTCTCGCGGGTCAACATCTCCCTCGACACCCTCCGCTCGGACCGGTTCCTCGAGCTCACCCGTCGCGACCGGCTCGACGACGTCCTCGCAGGCATCGACGCGGCCGTGGCCGCCGGGCTCGGTCCCGTGAAGCTGAACGTCGTGTGCATGCGGGGAGTCAACGACGACGAGGTCGTCGACCTCGCCACCTTCGGCCGGGACCGTGGCGTCGAGGTCCGGTTCATCGAGTGGATGCCCCTCGACGAGGAGCACACATGGTCGCCCGGCGCCGTCGTGGCCGGCGAGGAGATCATCGCCGCCATCGCCGCCGTGCACCCCCTGCGCCCGCTGGCCCGGGGCTCCGATCCCGCCCAGGTGTGGGCCTACGACGACGGTCGGGGCACCGTCGGGGCCATCGCCAGCGTCACCGAGCCCTTCTGCGGCTCGTGCGACCGGGTGCGCCTCACCGCGGAGGGGGCGCTGCGGAGCTGCCTGTTCTCCCATGACGAGACCGATCTGCGTCACCTGCTCCGCAGCGGAGGCAGCGACGACGACCTGGCCGAGACGATGGTGGGGTGCGTGGCGGGGAAGCGGGCGGGACACCAGATCGGGGCCGTCACCTTCGTGCAGCCGCCCCGCTCCATGTCCCGCATCGGCGGCTGAGCGCACCTGCCCGAGGCGACCTGCGTCGGGTCGCTGGAAGGGCGGCTGGCCTAGGCTCCCGCCATGTCTGATCGTGGCCTGACCCACCTCGACCCCCTCGGCCGGGCCCGGATGGTGGACGTCACCCCGAAGGAGGCGACCCACCGTCGGGCGATGGCGAGGTGCAGGGTTCACATGACGGCGGAGACGACGGCGCTGGTGGCCAGGGGCGCAGTGACCAAGGGTGATGTCCTCGCCGTCGCCCGTGTCGCCGGCATCCAGGCGGCCAAGCGCACGCCTGACCTCATACCGCTCTGCCATCAGCTGATGGTCGGGTCCGTGCTCATCAACTTCACGATCGACGACACCTGGATCGAGATCGAGGCGCAGGTCGAGACCGTGGACAAGACGGGGGTGGAGATGGAGGCGCTCACTGCGTGCTCCGTCGCTGCGCTGACGATCTACGACATGTGCAAGTCGGCCGATCGCTCCATGACGATCGGCGAGCTGGCGCTGTGGGAGAAGACGGGCGGTCGGTCCGGCGTGTACCGCCGCAAGGGCGACGGGGACGGCGCCTGACGCTCGTCCGATGGGGCGCAGGAGCTCCGTTCCACCCGCCTGATCCGGCCCACCATCCACCGCAGCGCTGAGAGCCACGGATACGTTCCGCCTCACACACACCCCGAGGTTCGGAGCGCGCCGGAGATCATGGTCTTGCTGGTCCTCGCCCTCATCTGGGCAGTGGTGCTCGTCCCCCAGCACCTCCGCAACCGTGCCGACAACCGACCCGGTGACTCCGTCGGAGCGTTCCAGAACCAGCTGTCCGTCCTCGGAAGGACAGGTCTCGGCCAAGAGCGGACCCTGACGAGCGGGCCGCGCAGCTCGCAGCACACGGGGGTGCGGGATCGCCGGGCCGCCGCCCGCAAGCGGCGCAAGGTCGTCGTGCTCGGGCTGCTGGCGGCCGCGGTGGGCACGCTCGTCCTCGGCTCCATCCCTGGTTTCGGCGTCCTGCTTGCCCTCCACCTCGTGCTCGACCTGCTGCTCGGCGCCGACGTCGCGCTGCTGGTGCGCCGTCGCCGCCTTGATGAGGAGCGCAAGGCAAAGGTCCGCCACCTGCCGGCCGCCTCCCTCCCGTCGAACAGCACGCCCCCTCCGCAGCCCGCCATGCTGCTCCGACAGTCGGGCAGCTGAGACCCGCCGAGACCGAGCCCGGCTAGAAGTTGACGGTGAACGTCTCGATGATCTTGTCGAGGGCGTCGACGTCGGCGCTCGTCTCGATCTGCACGATGATGAGGACCGTGAAGCTCGCGTCCGCAGGCTGGGCGGCGATGCCCACCGCGACGGCGTCGGTACCCTCGCACTGGCCGTAGTACTGGATGCGCCCCGTGTAGAGCCCGTCGTCGTAGTCCTCACGGCCGCTGTCGGTGCAGGCCCCGGCCACGTTGCCTGCGAGTCCGTCCAACAGCGCGTTGGCATCCTGGCTGCCCTCGACCGCCCGCACGTTCACGCCGGACGCCGTCCACGTGTCATTGAACGCAGCGAGGTCGGGTGCAGCGACGAGGTCGGGCACCCCGCCCTCCAACGATGCGCCGTTGACCTCCTGCCAGGACGCCGGCACCTGGACGGTGATCGTCCCCGTCTCGTCCTCGATCTCCACGAAGTCGGTGTAGGACGCCCCCTCCTCAGCGAGACCGCCGGTCTGCTCCTCGAGGGCCTCCCCGAGCGACTCGAACGGGACGAGCTCATCGCCGCTGAACTCACCCCGGAAGCGGGCGTCGTCGGCGAAGCGGAGGACCTGGGTCGCCAGCTTGTCGGACGGGTCGTGGCTCTCGAGAACGCTGCAGTACTCCTTCATGGTCCCCTCGGCCCCGACGGAGATCCCCTCGATCTTCTCGATGATGTCGCCGCCCTGGAGCCCGAGCTCACCGGCGGGGCTGTTCGTGTCCACCGAAGCCACCCAGATGCCCTGGACCCCCGTGTCAGGGTCTTCGATCGCCTGGCCGTTCACACCGAGCGAGAGCACATCACCGTGCTTCAGCTCCTCGACGGTGTCCTGCACGAGCGAGGCGCCGATGGCGAAGAATTGGGACGTGCCGGTGCCCGGGTCCCCGCCCGCGTAGTTGACCCCGACGACGCTCCCGTCCTCTGCGCTGACCAGCGGACCGCCCGAGTTCCCGGGCTGGATGTTGGCGTCGTGCTCGATGACCGACTCGACGGAGGCCCAGTCGGTGTCGCCCGAGGTCTCCGCCTTCGAGACGATCCCGCTCGTAAGGGTGTACTCCGGATCTCCGAGCGGGAACCCGGCAGCCCGCACCTCGAGCCCCGGGTTGATGTCACCCTCGTACCACTGGAGGAACGGGAAGCCGTCTCCCTCGATGTCGATCACGGCCAGGTCCGAGCACTCCGAGACTCCGAGCACTTTGGCGCTCAGGGCCTCCTCCTCGCCGCCGACGAACACCTCGATGGTCGCCGCCCCGGTGACCACGTGGTTGTTGGTGACGGCGATGCCGCTGGGGTCGATGATGAAGCCGCTCCCGGAGCCGACTGCCTCGTACTCCTCGTAGGCGGCGAAGCTCTCCGACGGTTCGGCGAAACTGCCTTGGGCGACGACCTGCACGGTTGCCGACCTGACGTCCTGCACGTCCGAGACGGCGCCCGTCTCCTTTGTCCCCTCGGCGGCGCCCTCGGTCGAGGGAGCGGCCCCGTCCTCCGACGAGGAGGCCGTCGAGGTGTTGTCATCGCTCCCGCATGCACTCACCAGAAGCGCCAGGGCCAGCAGGAGCGCACCCCTTCGCGACAACCCCATCATCCAGGTCCTCCTCCGGCTCGAGCGAAGTATGGCATGGGCGCCCCGGGCCGAGACCGGCGGGGGTGGACTGCACCGACGAGCCGTCCCGGGGGTGCCGCTAAGATCGAGGTCCCTCGGGGGTGTAGCTCAGTTGGCAGAGCGCTACGTTCGCAATGTAGAGGTCAGGGGTTCGATTCCCCTCACCTCCACCGAGGAAGTGCAACGAAAACGCTGGTCGGGCGGGGTGTGGCAGGTCGCGGCTGGTGTCCGTGAGACCTGGCCGGTACCCGCCCCGCCGCTGCCGCCCGCGCCCCCGCTCGAGCTCCAGCAGCGGACGGTTCGGCGCTCCGCTCCGATCCTCGGTCTGTGAACGGGCGGTGCTGTACGGCCGCTGGTGCGCATCCCACTGCAGGAGGTCGCACCATGCCCGAGCCGGACATCCATCCGCCCGCTGTTCCCGTCCTGGTACCCAAGCACCCACCCCGGCCCGGCGTCGATCTCCTCACATCTCCCCGGGTCGCCCACCGCCATGACCAGGGCACTGGGGTGCCGGGTGGGGCACCTGACCGCCGAAGCGTGCGCAACGATCTTTCCATTTGTGCGCTTTGACGAGCTGAAGGGAGAGCGACACGATGATGCGTGCTCTCTTTCACGACGGACCGGCGGGAACTGCGATGACGGACGAGAGAGCGCAAGGTCCACGGGTGGGGCCGGTGAGCCGGGCGATCGGTGAGCGTCCGCCCTTCGGCCCGATGGAGCGCCTCGCCCATGACGCCCTCGTCGCGGAACAGGCTGCGACCCTCCGCAGCTCGCGACGGAGGGCCTCACTGAGCGCTCGTGCGCTGTTCTGGACGATGGACGCGCTCTACGGGACCGAGCGCAGCCTCGAGAAGTTCCGCGTGCTCGAGCTCGTCGCACGGGTCCCGTACCAGGCGTGGGAGAACGTCGCCTACGTCGCGGTGACTCACACCGCTCGACAGACCGGCTTCGCCCGCCGCGTGTTCGACACGGTCCGCACTGCTCGCTTCGAGCAGGACAACGAGCAGTGGCACCTCCTCATCCTCGAGGAGCTCACCGCTGGTCAGGCACGACCGTGGATCCGAACGCGCATCGTGCCCCAGCTGCTCGCCTTCTTCTACTACCAGCTGTCCTGGTTGCTGTTCGCCGTTCGACCGGCCTGGAGCTACCGGCTGAACGCCGACTTCGAGGATCACGCCGAGCACGAGTACGCACTCCTCGTCGAGGAGAACCCGGCGTGGGCGGAGCAGCGCTACGAGGGTCAGTTCACCGTGGATTTCGGCGACTTCGACAGCCTGGCCGACCTGTTCCGCCAGATCTGCTACGACGAGCGCCTCCACAAGGAGGAGAGTGAGCTGCTCATCACTCGTGCACGCTTCGCCTGAGGATCAGAGGCAGCGTAGGGAAGCGACCAGCACCACCGGAGGGAACGGGGCACGGACCAGCCTGTCCCCGTTCGAGATCGGCCTTCTCTCACTGCAGCGTGAGGAGCACCTCCCCGTCGCATACCTCTGCCGGGTACACCGGTGTTGCCTTGAGCGCGGGCATCTGAAGCGGTTCGCCGGTGACGAGCGAGAACTGCGAGCCGTGCTTCCAGCACTCGAGCAGCCGTTCCTCCTCGTCGACGTCCCCCTCGGAGAGGGAGACGTTCTGGTGAGTGCAGCGGTCACCGATCGCAAAGACGTCGTCGCCGATTCGCACGACGGCGATCGGCAGACCTTCGACGTCGAAGCGCCTCGCCGCACCTGGTGTCAGTTCGACGAGTGGACAGAGGGTGATCTGATGGATGTCCACGCGCCGGGCAGCGTAGCGATGCGGGGGCGGTAGGGCTCGCGAGGGCGTGCGGTGTCAACCTGATCGCAAGGCTCTCCCCTGCCCCTGCCCCTGCCCCCCTGCAGGACCGCTCGCGCAACGTGTGCCAGCTCCTCGAGCCTGGACTCCCATCGGCGCCGCCGTTGACGTCCGGGCTTGGCCCGAGCGGTCCACGGCTACCGTCGAGGCCCCATGGCGAAAGAGCAACCGATGGTCGAACCTGTCCTTCCCGCACGCCTGGTCGAGGCGCGACGTACGCCGCTGTTCGACAGCCAGTCCCTTCCTGCCGCTCTCGCCAGATCCCACCGCACCACCGTGTGGGCGGAGCTCCACGTGCGCAGCGGCAGTGTCCGGTACCAGGATCTCGAGGGGGACCCATCACGCGACGTGCGCCTCGCATTGGGCGAGAGCGCCGTGATCGTGCCGGGGGTCGAGCACCAGGTCGAACCCTCGACCGATGCGACCTTCTTCGTCCAGTTCTACCGCGAGCCTGATGCGGAGGTGACCCCGGGGCCGGCACCGACACCGGATGAGATCCCTCGACGATCCGGCGCATGGGAGCACCGTGGACGAGACCTGGACACGACCGAGGAGATCTTCGAGCTGGTGACGCGCCAGTACGTCGACGTCGTCCAAGATGAGCTCCTCCAGCCGCACTTCGACTTCGGTCCGGGGTTCATCGACTGGCAGGCCCACATCGGTTCCGTCACCGACTACTGGAGCCACGTCATCCTCTACGCACCCGACTACCAGATCGACACCATCGAGAACCACCGGCAGTTCCACCAACACGACCCGTTCACGCCCGAGCTGTTCGACCGGTGGCTCCAGATCTTCTACGACGCTGTCGACGGGGGTTGGACCGGCCCGAACGCCACGAGAGCCAAGCAGCGTGCTGCGGGCATGGCGTGGGCGATGGCCGCGAGGTTCCTCGGCAAAGGGGTCTGGCGTCCCTCGGAGCGCCGGTGAGTCCACGCCAACGGTCGTTGCCAGGACGAGGGGTCAACGTTGAAGCCGTTGGCGTCCGCACAGGCGCCGCGAGGAGCCAGTCATGACCTGCGACCACCCGGTGCCCACGGAAGGGGATGTCACCGAGATCAGCGTGGTGGGAGCCGACTGCCCCTGGTGCCTGAACCACACGCTCGACCAGCTGCGAGAGGTCACCGGCGTCACCGGCGCCCACGCGTCGATGACCGGCATGTGCATCCAGGTGACGCACCTCGGCGCCGACGTCCCTTCCCTCCTCGCTGTGGTGCGTGCGTGCCTCCACGGCACCGCCTCGTCCTCCAACGAGATGGGGATGGTCGCCATCGACCCGCAGGCGGGCGAACTTCATTGCGCACACGGCACGACGCTCTCCGTCGAGGCGCAGGACCTCGTCGTGCGACCACGGCGTCCGATGGAGACGCTCACCGATGCGATGATCCGGTTGCGGGCAGCTGGCTACCGCAACGACTTCTCGGCGACCGACGACGGCTGGCTCGAGTGCAGCGAGTGTGGCGCCAGGGCGTTGCCAGAGGACATGACGATCGACGAGACCGTCCGGTTCGAGGGTGACTCCAACCCTGATGACGAGGCGATCCTCGTCGCTCTTGCGTGTGCCTGCGGGTGCCTCGGGCAGTACAGCGCGGCGTACGGTCCCGGCACGCCGGCGAAGGACGCCGAGGTGCTCCGGCGGCTCCCCCTCGCCGCACGACGCCCCCCTGGTGACCCAGGGGCCGCCCCCAAGGGCGAGGCACCTCCGAACTGATCACGAAGCGACTCCCGCCACGCCGTTGTGGAGGTGGTCAGCGACGAAGGTGACGCTTTGTTCGGGGTTGTTGATCAGTGGCTGCTCGTGGCCTTCAGCCCGATGATGGCTGCGATGAGGAGGGCGAGAAACCCGAGTCGGGCGGGTGTTGCCGGATCGCCGTGCGGGTGAGCGGTACATCCACCGTCGAGAAGTGCTCGTTGCGGGCTGCGGCCGGGCCGCTTGCCGTGCCGGTTTGGTGGGCACGCCGCACGAGGTCCGTGTGCTCTCACCCCTCGTCATCGCCTACGGGTGGGCCTACGATTGCCACTGGCATCGCCGACCGCCTGGCACCTGGGTCGGCCTCCTTGGCCTCGTGAGCCTCGTGGAGGACGCCATGCCTGCCCGACGTCAGTTCGGCCGGGTCCGCAAGCTGCCATCTGGCCGTTGGCAGGCCAGGTAGCCGGATGGTTCGGGCCGGGACGCTCCTGCCCCGGTGACCTTTGAGTCGAAGGGCGACGCCACACGCTTCCTTGCCCGAGCACAAGCCGATCTGGACCGGGGCCACTGGCGGGACCCACGGGTTGGGAAGGCGGCCTTCGCCGAATGGGTCATGCAGTGGCTGGATAGCAACCCGGCGAAGCGCCCCTCGACCCTCGCGCGCGACACGACCGTGCTACGGACGCACTTCCTGCCGGACCTGGGCAACCGGCAGCTCTCCAGCATCACCCCGGCACACGTCCGAGGTGTGATCGACGTGATGGCCACGAGGGTGGCGCCGAGCACCGTGAGGACGAACGTCGGTGTTCTCCGCGCTGTCTTCAACGCAGCAGTCGAGGCCGACCTCATCGTTCGCTCACCGGTGCGCGCTGTGCGGCTGGCCACGGCGGTCGGTCGAGCCCGCCCACGCTCACCCCGGAGGAGCTGTTTCGGTTGGCCGATGCCATCGGACCGAGGTTCAGGGCGCTCGTGCTCGTCGCCGGCACGCTCGGGCTGCGGTGGTCCGAGGCCATCGGGTTGCGGGTGGCAGACGTCAACTTCCTCGGCCGGACCGTCACGGTCAGCCAGACGCTCGCCGAGGTCGGCGGTCGACTCGAGGTGGCACCGGCCAAGAGTCGCTCCTCCGTCCGCACGCTGTCGGTGCCGGGCTTCCTCCTCGAAGAGCTCGCCGACCACATATCGACGCAACGGAACCAGCCGGAGGTCCAGGAGCTCCTGTTCACCGGTCGGCACGGAGCGCCGTTGCGCCGCAACTTCGCAGCGCGCATCTTCAAGCCGGCGGTGGCTGCCGCCGGTCTCGACCCAGCCCTCACCTTCCACGGCCTGCGCCATGTGGCAAGAAGTCTCATGGTCGAGGCCGGTGAGCACCCGAGGGTCATCCAACAGCGGTTGGGCCATGCGACCGCCCGGCTGAGCATGGAGCTCTACGCCCACGTTCCCGGAAGCGTCCGACCGGGAGGTCGCGAAGAACCTCGACGTACGGTTCGCTTCCACGACGGGCACGGAGCGGGCACGAACGATGTCCAACGGGGCAGGGTGAGGACAAAAGTCCTGGTAGGCGGGCTGCTCGATGACGCTGAGGACAACGTTCGCAATGTAGAGGTCAGGGGTTCGATTCCCCTCACCTCCACCGAGGCAGCTCGGCGAATGCGCTATTCGGATGGCGTGCGCCCCCGACCCGTCGATCAGTCGGCGAGGGAGGTGTCGAGGTAGGTCGCGACCGCGAACGAGATGGCGTCGGTGCGATTGAGGGATCGCTCGATCTCGGCCTTCTCCAGGTCGTGCTCGACCCGGTCGATGCGACCGGCCTGGAGGTCGGCGTCGACCTCGGCGGTTCGCGCCTCGAGCTCGGCGACATCGGCAGGGCGCAGCGACCGCCACTCGGAGAGCAACCGGAGGTTCGGGTCCTCCCCGAGCGGCCTCAGCTCCGAGTCGACCCCGACGTGGATGCGGGCCTGTGGGGTGGCCTCGCTCACCACACGGCTGTCACCGAACAACTCCTTGCGCTCGGCCGGGACTCGCGCTGCGAAACCTTGACGTTCGAGCTCGAGGACGACCCCTCGGGCGTGCCACGAGCCCGCCAGGGAATCGGTGACCAGGACCTCACCTTCGATGCCTTCGATCGCCTCGAGCACCTCAGGCATGACGTCGGCCAACACCACGCTGTCAGCCTCGTAGGGCACTCCGGCACGAAGGGCGCTGACGACGTTGAGGCCGGTGACCACGGCGACCACGGCGATCGTGAGGGGGCCGAGCACCCGCCCGGCGCGAGACCACCGGTTTGAGACGAAGGACCACCCGCCCCATGCGACGATGACGAAGGCGACCATGCCGAGGATCCACGTCCATCGAAGTCGGTAGTCGAAGGCCAGGCCGACGGTCCGGGCGATGGCGATGACCCCGAGGCCGATGACCACCACGAAGGTGGCCACCAGCTCGCCACCAGCGTCGATGCGCCGCTTCACGAGCAGGGCGCAGGCGGCGATCACCACTGCGAGCAGCACGGGGAGCGGAGGTTCGTAGAGAGAGGGCGGTTCCCCCGTGAGGGCGGTGGGCGTCCGGTGCCAGGTCAGCCACTCCGGAAGCGTCGAGAGCTGGGCCGAGATGACGTTCCACCCGTCGACGAGGGTGTGCGCTTCGTCCTCGGTCGTCTGGAAGTACCGGGTGAGGTTGCCGGCGTTGCTCGGGGCGTTGAGGACGAGGTCGATCAACGGCGGCAGCCAGAGCAGTGCACCGACGGCGACAGCCACGATGCTCGCGCGCTTCAGGCTGTGTCGCTGCCCCACCCCACCGCTGCGGCGCACCCGGATGAAGAGCGAGAGCGCGCCGAAGGCGAGCAGAGGGACGGCCAGCACCACGTAACCGACGTGGGCCTGGGCCACGAACGACGTGACGCCCACTGCGAGCGGCAGGGCCCAGGAGTCACCGGCCGTGAGGGACCACGCCAGGAACACCGCCAGTCCGAACGGGAGCACCGTCATGTAGGGGTTCCAGGGGTCGCGCACGAAGTCAGCTCCGAGCGTGCGCACCAGGAGCGATCCGGCGAGGATGGTGATCAACAGCAACGGCGTACCGCCCCGTCGCCGAGCGACGAGCCCCATCCCCAGGAGGGCACCGGCGTTCACGACCAGGGCACCCAGCCACGTGCCGAAGGACGCCCCCCCCGTCAGCCAGTAGAAGGGCGCCAGCAGGAAGAACTGTGCCGGACCGGGATGGCTCCAGTCGGATCGTGAGTACAGGCCGGTCAAGACCGGTTCCCGTCCGATGTCGCGGATCTGCATCTCGATCAGGGCCCAGTCGGCAGCCGCTCGGTAGCTGGCACCGACGTCGAAGACGAGCAGGCCGGCCGAGACGACGAGTGGCAGCACGGAGAGCGCCAACAGGACCCAGACGAGTCGTCGGTCGCCTCTCCCGGGAGCGGCCTCGCCGGTTCCCGACGCCGTCGGTGACATCGGCTCGACGGAGGCGGTCATCGTCACTCCGGCGAAACCCTAGCGCCCCCCTCTGGTCGACCCCAGCGCCCGCCGGGGGTACCCGCCTCGCGCCTGCGACCCGTAGTGGTCCCGTCAGTGCGGGGGGGCCGGGTCGTACTGGATGATGTGTCGCACCTCGGCCGAGCGGGCCGGGGAGGCGAGTCGTCCGACGAGGTGGAGCGCCATGTCGATCCCCGCCGACACCCCGGCGGACGTGATGACGTCGCCGTCGTCGACCCACCGCTCGTCGGGTCGCACCTCGATCGACGGGTCGAGCCTGGCCAGGTGGTCGAGCGAGCCCCAGTGGGTGGTCGCCGGCCGGTCCCGCAGCAACCCGGCGGCGGCGTAGACGAGGGAGCCGGTGCACACGCTGGTCATCAGCTCGGCGGTGGCCGCCTGCTGTCGGACCCAGTCGAGGTGCGCCTCGTCCTTCACCTGGGCCCGCGTGCCCTGCCCGCCGGGGTGGAGGAGGACGGCGAGGGGCGGGCACTCCCGGGTCGGGTGGTCCGCCACAAGGCCGAGACCCTTGGCGCATCGCACCTGTCCGCCCTCCTGCGAGAGGGTGGTGACGCGCCAGCCGTCGTCGGGGAAGTAGGTGGTCCACGCAGCCAGGACCTCCCACGGCCCCACGGCGTCGAGCTCCTCGACGTCGTCGAACAGCAGGATGCCGATGGTGCGGACGCCGGGGGCCATCGGGGCAACCTACGGCGTGCCGCCAGTGGGGCGTGCTCCGGGGGTGTCGACCGGCGCGAGGTGGGGGCCCGGGGACGCTTCACGGGGCACACGTGGCGTGCCACGTCGGCTCGTGCCAGCATCGGCCCCCGTGGTGCCGCCCGAGCCGTCTGCGGTCGGGGCCGGCGATCCGGACCGGTGTGCCGCCTGCGGGACGCCGACGAGGGCTCGCCCCGGTGGCACCCAGCTGGTCGGGGGGCGGCGCCTCGTGAGGGAGATCGGGTCGTGCCTGTGCTGCGGCCTCCAGCTCGTCCGCTTCGAGGGCGGGGCCTGGCGCGAGATCAGGGGCTGAGCGTCGGGGCTGCGACCCCGTCGGGGGACGGACCCCCCGTCCGGCGGTCCTGCGCGTCGGGGTCGTCCGGGCCGATGGGAGGTCCCCGCTCAACGTCAGGTCCCAGGATGTCGATGGGGGGACGTGGAGCGGGGTGGAGGGCTGGCGTCGACGGCCGAGCGGCGACGACTGGGGGACATCCTCCTCTCGGAGGGCGCGCTCAGTGAGGCCGACCTGGCGCAGGCCCTCGAGATCCAACGGGGTTCGGGTGAGCGGATCGGCATGGTCCTGCTCAAGACCGGCGTGGTGAGCCGGGTCGCGCTCCTCCGGGCGGTGGCGTCGCAGGTGGGTGTCACGTTCGTCGACCTCGACGCGCACGCCGTCGACTGGGCCGCCACCAGCGCCATCCCCGCCGGTCTGGCCCGGCGCCACCAGGCCCTCCCGATCGGGTTCGACGGTGAGGGCGTGGTCGTGGCCATGGCCAACCCCTCGGACGTCTTCGCGCTCGACGACATCCGGTCCGTCACCGGCAGGAGGCTGCACCCCGTCCTGGCCGAGCCAGAGCAGCTCCGCCGGGCGATCGACCGTCTCGGGACCGACGCCACGGAGGTGGCGGCCGCCATCCAGCTGGCGGTCGACGACAAGGGGGCGGACGAGACCTCCAACCCCCTGGCTGCGGTGGCCGCCGCCGAGGACGCCCCGATCGTCCGCTTCGTCGAGCTCATGATCGGCAAGGCGGTGACCGACCACGCCTCCGACATCCACGTCGAGCCGGTCGCCGACGGGTTGCGGATCCGCTTCCGCATCGACGGGGTCCTGCACGACACGATGCATGCGCCGGCGTCCATCCGGGCGGGCATCGTGAGCCGCCTCAAGATCATGGCCGACATCAACATCGCCGAGCGCCGCCTGCCCCAGGACGGGCGGGCGACGCTGCCGGTGGCGGGCAGGCCGATCGACCTCCGCGTCGTGACGATCCCGACGATCCACGGCGAGTCGGCCGTCCTGCGCATCCTCGACAAGGGCAACGTGCCCCTGTCTCTCGACGAGTCGGGCTTCCTCCCCGACACCCTCGCCCGCTTCCGCTCCGCCTGCCTCAAGCCGTGGGGGACCGTCCTCGTCACCGGCCCGACGGGGTCAGGCAAGACGTCCACGCTCTACGCCACGCTGCGCGAGCTCAACGACCCGTCGCGCAACATCATCACGGTCGAGGACCCGGTCGAGTACCGGCTCGAGGGCGTGAAGCAGGTCCAGGTCAACACCAAGGCGGGGCTCACCTTCGCCAACGCCCTGCGATCGTTCCTGCGGGCCGACCCCGACGTCCTGCTCGTCGGTGAGATCCGAGACGCCGAGACGGCGTCGCTGGCGGCCGAGGCCTCCCTCACCGGCCACCTCGTGCTGTCGACGCTGCACACCAACGACGCCGCCTCGACCCCGCTGCGCCTGCTCGAGATCGGGTTGGAGCCGTTCATGGTCACGTCGGCGCTGCAGTGCGTGCTCGGCCAGCGGCTGGCGCGCCGGTTGTGCGACCGGTGCAAGGAGCCGTTCGAGCCCGACGGCGTCATCCTCCAGGCCGCCGGCTGGTCACCCGGCCTCGTCGACCCCCACGTCGTCCCGAGGTTCCACCGCGCCGTGGGCTGCCAGGCGTGCGGACGCACCGGCTACCGGGGGCGCTTCGCCATCCACGAGGTGCTGCTGTCGAGCGAGGAGCTGTGCCGGCTGGTGATCACCGGCGCCCACGTCAGCGAGGTGGCCGCTCTCGCGCAGGCCGAGGGCATGCGAACGATGCGGGAGGACGGCCTCGTGAAGGCTGCCCTCGGCATGACGACGTTCGAGGAGCTGGCCCGGGTCGTGGTCTGAACGCACTGGACATCGCAGTCCGACCGTGCGACACAGGTTGAGCGGGGCTGGGGCAGACTCCTCGCGATGGACGACGCCGCTCCGCTCGCCACCGAGGACGACATCCGATCCATCTTGGAGACAACGACCACGTGGGCCGTGGTCGGTTGCTCCGACGACCCCTCCCGCGACAGCCATCGCGTGGCGGCACAGCTCCAGCGCTGGGGGTACCGGGTGTTGCCGGTCAACCCGATGGTCGAGGAGCTGCTCGGCGAGCGGTGCTGGCCGAGCCTCGGCGCCATCCCCGAGGAGGAGGGCATAGAGGTGGTGGACGTGTTCCGCCGGAGTGGACAGGCAGGTGTCCACGTGGACGAGGCCGTTTCCGTCGGTGCCACGGCCGTGTGGCTCCAGCTGGGCGTGGTCGACGAGGCTGCGGCGGCGAGGGCCCGGGCCGCCGGCCTGCGGGTCGTCATGGACCGGTGCCCTCTCATCGAAAGACCCCGTCTCTGAGCCTCACGGCGCCGGGGTCCCCGTGGCCCCGGTGACGCCCGGCGCCGGCGACGACCGGCCGACGAGAGGTGGGATCGCGCGAGACGAGGGGAGCAGGCGTCTGGCGGCCCACCTCGCCTCGTGGCTGGGGGCATGGCCCGATGGAGGCCCTCACGGGCTGGTGGTGGTCGGCTCCGAGCGGAGGGTCGAGCCGGGATGGGACGGGCAGGTGCGGCCGGTGGCAGGCGTGGCCACCCGCGACGGGGCCGTGCTGTCGGTGACGCCTGCGGGTCTGCGCGCCGTGCTGGCCCTCGGAGACGACCTCGACGTCGTCGGTCCGGCGCTGGCCGACGTACTCGACCTGCCGGGCTGGAGGTTCGCCCGCGGCGCCTTCCGCTGGTCGCACGCGCCCACCCCGGGGGACGACGTCGGCGAGTGGCTCGACCGGGTCGACGGGCGGGTGCCGTCGTGGCTGCACCCGTTCAACGGCGACGTCCTCGTCGCGCTCGTCGACGGCGAGGTGGCCGCCGGCGTCGGGCGCAAGCAGCACGACCGCCACGGCCACGAGCTGGCGGTGGTGACCGAGGAGGCGCACCGGGGGAAGGGTCTGGCCGCGCACCTCGTGGCCCAGGCGGCGCGGCGGGTCATCGACGACGGCGCCATACCCACCTACCTCCACGCTCCCGGCAACGCCGCCTCGGCCGCGACCGCGCAGCGCTGCGGCTTCCCGGACGAGGGCTGGCAGGTCCTCGGGCTGTTCGGCGGTTCGCCAGGCTGAACCGCGATGGCCTCCCGGGCCGGCTCAGGCCACCGCGGCGGGGGGTGGCTCGACCTGGAACACATCGCAGAAGTCGAGGGCGGCGCCGACGACCTCGTCGACGTCGTCCTCACCGGCGTCCGGCTCGTCGAGGGCGCAGTAGGCGCTGAGGTCCGCCGGCCCCAGCTGCGGTGAGGCGTTGAGGTGGCGCCAGGCATGACCGGCGAGCCGGTAGGCGAGGTCCCAGTCGATGCGAGGTCGGCGCGTCCGGACGAGGCGGACCACCCACTCGGGGTCGAACGAACCGAGCGGTGGGGCGTAGAGGCGCTCCTCCTCGTCGTAGGGGCGACCGTGACCGGGCACGCTCACCCCCCGGCGCTGCCGGCGACGACCCGGTTCACGAGCGGGGTGACGCCCTCCACCCGCACCTCGACCACATCACCGGGCTGGAGGAACGTCCCCGTCACGACGCCGACCCCGGCAGGGGTGCCGGTCGAGACGATGTCGCCCGCCTCGAGCGTCGTGAAGCGGGACAGGTAGGCGAGGATGGCTCCAACGTCGTGCACGAGGTCGGTGGTGCGGGCGCGCTGGCGGACCTCGCCGTTGACGAGGGTCTCGAGGCCCACGTCGTCGGGGTCGGGGAAGCCGTCCAGGGTGGCGAGGCTCGTGCCGAGCGGCGTGAACGTGTCGAAGCTCTTGGCCAGACCGAAGTTGCCCGTGCCCGACTGGATGTCGCGTGCGGTCACGTCGTCGCAGGCGGTGAGGCCGACGATGTGGGACCACGCGTCCTCGGCACGGATCGAGCTCGCACGACGACCGATGACGACCGCCACCTCGCCCTCGAAGTCCACCTTCGAGGGGGCCGCGGCCGGCAGCACCACCGGCGCCCCGTGGCCCACGACGGACGAGGTGGTCTTGATGAACACCATCGGCTCCGACGGGGCCTCGCGTCCGGTCTCCGCTGCGTGCGAGTGGTAGTTCAGCCCGATCGCCCACACCTTGCCCGGGCGGGGGAGGGGGGCCAGCAGCGTCGTGTCGGCCAGGCGCAGCCGCCGCCGTTCGCCGGCACGGGTGACGCGATCGAGGCTGGCATGGGCCCAGAGGTGGGCGCTCAGGTCCGGCTCGTCGATCTCGAGGAGCACGACCTCGTCCCCCTCGAGCCGGGCCACGCCGTCACTGGTGGAGACGAGCTGCACCCGTCAGGCCCGCTGCGCGAGGTGGGCACCCACGGCCGCCGCCTCACGGGCCCGCAGCGCAGCGTTGACCTGCTGGCGCTCGAGGTGCTGCTCGACGGTGCGCGAGCCCTGGGGGACGGGGTGCGCCCCGAGGAAGGCGGCGACGTCGGAGGCCAGCTCCGGGGTGCTGAGGTGGGTGATGCCACCCAGGAGGCGCGAGATCGAGTTGTCGGGGAACCGCTCGAGGATCGTGTCCCACTCGCCCTTCACGAACTCCCAGGTCCGCTCGTTCACGTCTCGGTTGGCCAGGAGCAGGAGCAGGACGAACGGTGCGTTCTGCGTGCGGATGTCGCCGTTCAGGGTCATGGCCATCGTGCGGTCGGCCAGCTCCGCCTGACCGAACCCGGCCAGCCCGTAGAGGTAGCGCAGCGACTCCTGGGGCGACGTCGAGGTCTTGAAGCGCTCGAGGAAGGCGGCGTGGTCGTCCTCGGTGCCGCTGGCGGCGAGGACGGAGACGACGGCGCCGGCCACGTTCGGGTCGACGGCCCCGGGATCGGCGAGGTAGGCGTCGTGGGTCTCCCGGGCCCGCGCCCGCACGCCGGGGTCGGCACCGAGCACCCCGAGGGCGGTGAGCACCGTGCCCCGGGCCTGACGGGTGAGGTCGTCCTCGCCGGCCGCCGGCTCCCATCCCAGCCGCTCCAGGGCCGGGGCCACGAGCGTCCGCACGAACGCCTGCAGCCGCTCCCGGTCCTCGCCCTCGAGGATCCTGTCGATGCCACCGAGGGCGCCCACGAGCACGGCCCACACCGTCGGATCGGACTCCGCCGAGAAGCCCGACGCCAGGTCGAGCAGGGCCGCCGCAGGTGTCGTACCCGCGAGCACCGACGCCCAGGTGTCCTCCACCAGCAGGGCCCGCTCGACGGCCCCGAGCTCGGCCAGGCGCTCCCGCAGCGAGGCGAGCAGCTCGGGCGTGTACGACACCCGGTAGAAGCCGTGGCCACCGGCGTTGACGAGCAGGCGCTGCGACGCCCCGGGGAGCGTCACGGTGGTGGACGTCTCCTCCAACAGGACCTTGGTGGACCCCTCGTCACCGGCCCGCACCACGATCGGGACCGACCAGGACGCCTCGCCGCCGCCACCGACGGCCGTCGAGGTCCCCGAGGTGGAGGTCCCCGAGGTCGAGAAGCGGAACCGCTGCTGGGTGAGCGTCACCTCGTCACCCTCGGCCGACACCCGCACGAGCGGGTAGCCACCCTGGAAGATCCAGGTGTCCATGATGCGCCGGACCGGGTCACCGGTGGCCTCCTCGATGGCGTCCCAGAGGTCGGTCGTCTCGGCGTTGCCGTACGCCCGCGACGACAGGTACAGCCGGATCCCCGACCGGAAGCGGTCGGTGCCGAGGTACTGCTCGAGCATGCGGAGGACCGACGCACCCTTCTGGTACGTCAGCACGTCGAACATGCCCTCGGCGTCCTCGGGGGAGGCGACGGGGAACTCGATGGGCCTGGTCGCCTCGAGCGCGTCGACGGCGAAGGCCGCAGCCCGCTCGGTGGTGAAGGAGACCCACCGCTGCCAGTCGGGTCGGAAGTCGTCGACGGAGGCCAGCTCCATGAAGGTGGCGAAGGCCTCGTTCAGCCACAGGCCGTTCCACCACCTCATGGTGACGAGGTCGCCGAACCACATGTGGGCGAGCTCGTGGGCCACGACGTCGGCCACCCTCGTGAGCTCGCCCTGGGTGACGGTCTCGGGGTCGACGAGCAGGAGCGCCTCCCGGAAGGTGATGGCGCCGAGGTTCTCCATGGCGCCGGCTGCGAAGTCGGGCAGGGCGATGAGGTCGCACTTGTCACCCGGGTACGGGATCGCGTAGTAGTCGCTGAACCAGCGCAGGCAGAAGGCGCCGACCTCGAGGGCGTAGGGGGTGAGGTGGCCCTTGCCGGGCACGTGCACGACCCGGAGGGGCGTGCCGTCGACGTCGACGGCATCGGTGGCCTCGAGCGGTCCGACCACGAAGGCCACGAGGTAGGTGCTCATGGGGATCGTGTCGTTGAAGGAGACCGCCACACGACCGTCCCCGGTGGCCTCCCTGGTGCGCTCTGCGGCGTTGGAGATGGCGAGCAGGCCGTCGGCGACGACGAGCGTGACCGCGAAGATCGCCTTCATGTCGGGTTCGTCCCAGCACGGGAAGGCGAGGCGGGCGTCGGCCGGCTCCATCTGGGTGGTGCCGATCACCCGCTCGACGCCGGCCTCGTCGACGAACGTGCTCCGGTAGAAGCCCTTGAGCTTGTCGTTGAGGACCCCGTGGAAGGAGATGTGCACCGTCGCCTCGCCGGGTGCCAGCTCCGTGGCCAGGGCCAGTGACAGCCGCTCGCCTTCGATCGAGGTGGAGGCGTCGATGCGGGCGCCGCCCGCCACGACCCACGCCTCGTCGACATCGAGGTCGGCGACGTTGAGCACCACCCGGTCGGTCGTGGTGACCACCTCGACGGCGACGTCTTCCTGGCCCGTGAACGTGGCGGCCTCGAGGTCTGGCTCCATCCGCAGCTCGTAGCGGCGGGGCACCACATCCCGGGGCAGGCGGTGCTCGGAGGGTCCGGCGGGCGCTGGAGCGGTGGGGTCGGACACGACGGGACCTCGTGACATGGGGATCGGGAGCCGCCGAGCCTAGCCAGCGGGTCCCGGGCAGGACGGTGCCGGCGTGACGCTGCGGATGTGACCGCCTCCGAACCGAGGGGTACCGTCGCCCGCCGTGGAGCGCCCCCTCGCCGTCGTCGGCATCGGCAACGCGCTGGTCGACGTGATCGCCACCGCCACCGAGGACTTCCTGATCGACCACGACCTGGTCAAGGGCTCGATGGCGCTCATCGACGCCGACCGGGCCCGGGTCCTGTACGACGCCATGGGCCCGGCGGTGGAGGCCTCGGGGGGGTCGGCCGCCAACACCATGGCTGGCCTGGCATCGCTCGGCGGGCGGGGAGCGTTCCTCGGGAGGGTGCGCGACGACCAGCTCGGCGCCGTCTTCGCCCACGACATCCGGGCGGTGGGCGTGGAGTACCCGTCCACGCCCGTGTCGGTGGGGCCCCCCACGGGCCGGTGCCTGATCGTCGTCACCGACGACGCCCAGCGCACGATGAGCACCTACCTCGGATCCTCGAGCGATCTCGCTCCCGAGGACATCGACGAGGAGGTCGTCGCTCGCGCCGCCGTCACCTACCTCGAGGGCTACCTGTTCGACCGCGACGCAGCCAAGGAGGCGTTCGAGAAGGCGGCTGCGGTGGCCCATGCCGCCGGTGGTCGGGTCGCCCTCACCCTCTCCGACTCGTTCTGCGTGCGCCGCTTCGCATCGGAGTTCCGCGAGCTCGTCGAGGGGGTCGTCGACATCCTCTTCGCCAACGAGGACGAGCTCGGCATGCTCTACGACACCGAGCCTGGGGCCGCCCTGGCCGAGGCTGAGGTCGGCTGCGAGATCGTCGCCCTCACCCGGGGCGCAGCCGGCTGCACGATCGCAGCGGCGGGCGTGCGCCATGACGTGGCTGCGCACCACGTGCCCCGCGTGGTCGACACGACGGGCGCCGGCGACCTCTTCGCCGCCGGGTTCCTCCACGGCTTCACCACCGGTCTCGACCTGGTGACCTCCGCCCGCATCGGCTCGCTCGCCGCCGCCGAGGTGATCAGCCACATGGGCGCCCGACCCGAGACGGCGTTGACGGCGCTGGTCGCCCCCCTCCTCGCCCCCTGAGGCCCGCCCCCTCGGCCCGACCACGCCGGATCATCGCCGGCAGATGGGCCCGCGGAGGACGATCCGGCTCCGCCGGTCGTCCGGGAGCGAGCCGGCGGATCATCGCCGGCAGATGGGTTACGGGTCCGGTGGGAGGAAGTCGAGCTTGAGGTCGCCGAGGCGGACGAGGGTGGAGGCCACCCACCCGCCCATGGCACCGAAGCGACTGTCGAGCAGGGAGCCGTCCTTCAGCACCTCCTCGGGAAGCGGGATGGTCCCCTCGTAGGAGACCTCGATGGCGAACTCCTCTGCCGCCAGGTGCTCGTCGTACACCTGCTCGATCGTCGGCCCCGACCGCTCCAGCGACTCAGGGCCCATCGTCGGGCTCGCAGGCGGCAACACGGCGAGGATCTCCTCGGGCCGGGGCCTGCCGACCAGTCGCTGCAAGCGCAGGGTCACCTCGACGAGGATCTCAGGTGGCTCGTCGAGCTCCTCACCGATGTACCAGCTGCGGTACGCCGTCTGCGACCACGTGGGCCAGTCGAGGACGATGTCGGCCCTCACCCGGGGCGGGCTGCCCTCGCCTGGGAGCCCGTAGCTGGTCTCCCAGGTGACGTCGCCGAGCAGCACGTCGACCTGGAACCGCTCCTCGAACGCCTGGCGCTCGAGGAAGGCCCGCTCCATGGCGTCGCGGAGGGCGCCGATGGCGTCGGTGAAGACGTGGTCGAGCATGGGCTGGCGAGGGTACTGCCGGCGCCGAGCGGCCTGGCTGGCGGCCCTTCAGTCCGCCGGCAACCCGGACATGAAGGCCACGGGCACGCCGGGGCCGGCGTCCGAGCGGACGGTGGCGATGCGCCGGCCAGGCTGCACGGCCGCCTTCGACGTCCCCAGCCGGGCGCCGAGGAGCGACGCGACGGCGTCGAGGTCGGTCACCGTGAAGGCCAGGCCGAAGAAGCGGGCCCTGCCGCTGCCGGAGGGGGCTGGGGGTCCGACGAGCTCGATGACCGCCTCGCCGGGGCGGAGGAAGACCTGCCGCATCGGCCGTCCACCGGTGTCGGTGTCCCGCTCCCGGAGCACCCGCAACCCTGCGCCCTCCAGGGCGGTGACGGTCCGGCCGAGGTCAGGCGTGGTGACCACGACGTGGTCGAGCGACGTGACACCGTTCGGATGGCCCACTGGTCGGGCGGTGGCCTCGCTCGCCGCCTCGGTGGGGATGCCGTCGATCCCCATCGGCGGGTCGTGGAGCCCGGCGAAGGCCCAGCCGTCGATGCCAGGACGGCCCCCCTCCTCGGGAGGGGACACCTGCAGGCGAACGGCGCCGACCTGGCACGAGCCGTCCTGCTCGACCGAGAATCCGATGTCGCGCCAGCGCCCGGGGTCGCCGAGCACGGTGAGGGCGACGAGCACGGGCACGACCATGGACGGTACCCGCAGGTCCCGGCTCAGATCAGGTCGTGTCGACCTGAGTCACGACACGGCCCGGCGGGCGACGTCACCTGTCGCAATCGGGCGAGCGAGCGGTCGCCCGCCTCGACGACGACCGGCACCGCCGCCTCGGGCTGCGCCGACCACGTCAGCGACAGGATCGCTAGCTGCGGCCTGCGTTCGGCTTGCTGCCGTGGTTCGCCTTGCACTTGCGGGCCTTCTGCTTGCGCTTGTCCGTCTTCTTCGACACGGTCGACGACGGTACCTGGCCGGCCCGGTCGCACACGATTCGCCGCCCGTGATCAGGCGGGATCAGCCGTGCCCGGCCGTCCAGGTGAGGAGGTCGTCGAGTACCAGCGCGTTCACGATGCGGCCGGCGTCGATGCCCGCGTCGGCCGCCCGGTCACACCCGTAGGGCTGCCACTCGAGCTGGCCGGGGGCGTGCGCGTCGGTGTCGATGCTGAAGCGGCACCCTGCATCGGCGGCGATCGCCAGGAGCCTTCGCGGTGGGTCGAGCCGCTCCGGCCGACAGTTGATCTCGACGGCGGTGTCGAACCGGGCGCAGGCGTGGAACACGAGCTCAGCGTCGAAGTCGCTCTCGGGTCGACCCTTGCCGACGACGATCCGGCCTGTGCAGTGGCCGAGCACGTCGACGTGGGGGTTGGCGACGGCCGTCGCCATCCGTCGGGTCATCTGCGCAGCGCCCATGCGCAGCTTCGAGTGGACGCTCGCCACCACCAGGTCGAGGCGGCCGAGGAGCTGGTCGGACTGGTCCAGGGAGCCGTCGTCGAGGATGTCGACCTCGATGCCTGTCAGCAGGCGGAACGGCTTCGCCTCCCCGGCGGCGGCCTCCGTCGCGAACACCTCGTTGAGCTCGGCCACCACGTCGAGCTGTTGCAGGAGCCGCCCGGGGCTCAGCCCGTTGGCCACCGTGAGCCGGGGGGAGTGGTCGGTCAGCACCTGGTACTCGTGGCCGAGGGCCCGTGCCGCCCGGGCCATGACCTCGATGGGCGAGCCCCCGTCGCTCCAGTCGGAGTGGCTGTGGCAGTCACCCCGCAGCAGCGCCCGTAGGCCGTCGCCCGGGCCGGAGGCGATCGTCGTGCTCGCCTCGAGCTCACGCAGGTAGGAGGGCTCACCCTCCGCCAGGGTCTCGACCACGACGGCCGCCGTCTTGGGGCCGAGGTGCTCGAGGTCGGTGAGGGTGCCGAGGCGAGCCCGGTCGGCGAGCTCGTCGGGTGGCACGGCGCGCACGACCTCGGCCGCCCGCTTGTAGGCCCGGACCCTGTAGGTGGCCTCCCTCGACCTGTCGAGCAGGTAGGCGATCCGCTCGAGCGCATCGGCCGGGTCCACCTGGCCGAGGGTAGGGCGGGTGGGGCCGCAACGGGCGGGGGTGTGAGGGGGGAAGGTGTGAGGGGGAGGGCGCGATGCATGGCTGCCAGACGGCGTGTCGGCCGGAGCGCCGACGTGAGACCGGTCACGTCCAGGGAGGGGAAATCCCTCAAGTGTGGCGGCGAGGGGCCGACAGGAGGGGCGTTCCCTCGCTTCGCGCCCCTCCGGGCGCGGGAGCCCGCACGCCGCTCGCGACGCACGAGGTAGCCATGTCACCGGAGCCCGCTCCCACTCCCGCCCGGCCGGACCGCTCTGGTGCGCGCCGCCCGGCGGCACGGGTGCTGTCGCTGGTGGCCATCGCCGTCGGGATCGCAGCGCTCCTACCCGCCGTGACGGCGACGGCGGCCGACTCGGCGGTGCTGGGCGCGGCCTCGAGCTTCGCCGTCCTCGGCTCCTCCACCGTCACCAACAACGGGCCGTCCGTCATCAGCGGCGAGCTGGGCGTGAGCCCTGGGTTGGCGGTGAGCGGCTTCCCGCCGGGGATCGTCGTCGGGGGGACCATCCACCAGGGTGACGCGGTGGCTGCCCGGGCTCAGGCGAGCGCAGGCACGGCGTCCACCGCCCTCGCCGGCCGGGCCTGCGACATGGACCTCACCGGCCAGGACCTCGGAGGCCTCACCCTCACCCCCGGCGTGTACTGCTTCTCGTCGTCGGCCCAGCTGACAGGTGCGCTCACCCTGGACGCCCTGGGCAACCCCGACGCCGAGTTCGTCTTCCAGATCGGCTCGACGCTCACCACGGCGTCGGCCAGCAGCGTGCTCCCGCTCGACGGGGCCGATGCGTGCGAGGTCTACTTCCAGGTGGGCAGCTCGGCGACGCTCGGCACCACCACGGCGTTCGTCGGCACGATCGTGGCGCAGCAGTCGATCACCGCCACCACCGGCGCGTCGGTGCAGGGCCGGCTCCTCGCCCTCGACGGGGCGGTGACCCTGAACACCAACACGATCACGAGGCCGGTCTGTGCCGCGCAGGCGACCACCACCACCGCGGCCCCGACCACCACCAGCACCACCGTTGCCCCGACCACGACGAGCACCACAGCCCCGACCACGACGAGCACCACCGCGGCCCCGACTCCCACCAGCACCACCGTTGCCCCGACCACGACGAGCACCACAGCCCCGCCCGGCATGACGACGACGGTGCCGGGCAGCACGACGAGCACCCCCCTCCCCGCCAGGCCCTCGCCGGGTCCCGGGGCGGGCACCGACCTGACGACGACCACGCAGGCGTCCACGTCGACCGGCTTCCGGCGCACGACCACCACGGCTCCCCCCACCTCGACCACCAGCCGACTGGCGAGGACCGGCCTCGACGCCGGGCTGCCCGCCGTGGGCGGGGCGATGATCGGTTTCGGCGTCGTCGTGCTGTGGGCGTCTCGAAGGCCGCGCCGACCGCTTCGCTGACGCCGGGGCCCGCAGGTCAGCGCTCGCAGGGCGTGCTGGGCCCGCCGGTAGCCTCCGGCCATGGAACGGTTCGGCTTCGTCGGCCTTCCCAACGCCGGGAAGTCGTCACTCTTCAACGCCCTGAGCGGGGGTGGCGCGCTGGCCGCTGCCTACCCGTTCGCCACCGTCGACCCCAACGTCGGCATCGCCGCCATCCCCGACGCCCGCCTGGACAGGCTTGCGATGATGTCGCGCTCTGCCAAGACGATCTACGCGCCGTCGGAGTACGTCGACATCGGCGGGTTGGTGGAGGGGGCGAGCACGGGCGAGGGCCTCGGCAACCGGTTCCTCGCCCACATCCGGGAGGTCGACGCCGTGGTGCTCGTGCTTCGGGCCTTCGCCGACCCCGACGTGATGGGGCCGACCGACCCCCTCGAGCACCTCGCCACCGTGGAGACCGAGCTCGCCCTGGCAGACCTGGCGAGTGTCGAGGGCAAGGTCGAGCGGCAGCGCAAGCAGATGAAGCTCGACAAGAGCACGTCGCTGGCGACCGAGGTGGCGGCGCTCGACGCCGCCCTCGTGGCGCTGTCCGAGGGCACCCCCATCTACCGAGCCGGGCTGTCGACGGAGCATCGCGAGGCGCTGCGGCCCTGGTTCCTGCTCACGAGCAAGCCCATCCTCGTCGTGGTGAACATCGGCGAGGACCAGCTCGACGAGGCCGAGGCGATCGCCAAGCCCGTCGTCGACGCGTTCGGGGCCGGCGAGGGCGGGGGCGCAGGTGAGGACCGGGCCGAGGTGCTCACGATGTGCGTCCAGCTCGAGGCCGAGGCGGCGCTCATGCCCGCCGACGAGCGGGCCGAGATGCTGGAGGGCCTCGGTCTCGGCGAGGGGGCGCTCGCCCGCCTCCAGCGAGCGGCCTTCGACCTGCTCGGTCGGCGCACCTACTTCACGACGGGTCCGCAGGAGACCCGGGCCTGGGTCTTCCGGGCAGGTGCGAAGGCTCCCGAGTGCGCCGGGGTGATCCACACCGACTTCCAGCGCGGCTTCATCAAGGCGGAGTGCATCCACTGGGACGAGCTGCTCGAGCTCGGGGCGTGGAACCGGGCCAAAGAAGTCGGCAAGCTCCGCATCGAGGGCAAGGACTACGAGGTACAGGACGGCGACGTCCTCGAGTTCCGCTTCAACGTCTGACCACCGACGATGGCGTGGCTGCTCCGAGACGGTGAGGTGCTCGCGAGCCTGGAGGTGGCCGATGCGGCGTCGTCGAGGACCCGGGGGCTCCTCGGCCGGGACGGCCTCGACGGTGCGCTGCTGCTCCGCCCGGCGGTGTCCGTGCACACCCTCGGCATGCGCTTCCCGATCGACGTCGCCTTCTGCGACGCCGACCTCGTCGTGCTCGAGACCGTGATGATGCCCAGGTGGCGCCTGGGCCGTCCTCGCCCGTCGGCCAGGGCGATCGTGGAGGCCGAGGCCGGCGCCTTCGTCCGCTGGCGCCTCCAGGCCGGTGACGCCCTCGACGTGGCAGAGGGGCCGAACCCGGTGCTCGGGTGACGGGCGAGCGGTGCTCCCCCTCGGCTGGGTCCCGGCCGTCGGCACCTTGCCGACGAGGGTGGAGCTCGTCGGGCCGTCGTCGCTCGACGGCCGCCAGTGACCTGTCGGGAGGTGCGCGCTGATGGCGGACGCCGGGCACCTCGTCCTCGTGGCCACGCCGATCGGCAACCTCGGCGACCTCCCGCCGCGGGCGGTCGAGGTGCTGGCCGCTGCTGACGTGGTGGCGTGCGAGGACACCCGCCGGACGGGTCGACTCCTCGCGGCCGCCGGGGTGCGGGCCAGGGCGCTCATCGCCGTCCACGACCACAACGAGGCGAGCCAGGTCGGCGCCGTGCTCGGTCGGCTGAAGGCGGGTGAGGTCGTGGCCGTCGTCACCGATGCCGGCACGCCGGGGATCTCCGATCCCGGTGAGCGGCTCGTGCGGGCGGTGACGCAGGCGGGCTTCGAGGTGCGGGTCGTGCCCGGCCCCTCGGCGGCGATCTCCGGGCTCGTGGCCAGCGGGCTCCCCACCGGCCGGTTCGTGTTCGAGGGCTTCCTGCCCCGGAAGGGCTCGGGGCGCTCGGAGCGGTTGGCGGCCCTCGTCGGTGAGCAGCGCACGCTCGTGCTCTATGAGGCGCCGCACCGCCTGGCTCGCACCCTGGCCGATCTCGCCGACACCCTCGGGGGCGAGCGGCGGGCGGCGATCGGCAGGGAGCTGACCAAGCTCCACGAGGAGGTGTGGCGAGGCACGCTCGACGAGGCAGTGGCCCGCTGCGAGCTGATCGAGCCTCGGGGCGAGCACGTGCTCGTGGTCGACGGCGCGCCGCCGCCACGGGCCGTCGACGACGCGGAAATCGTCTCCGCCATCGGGGACCGCATGGCAGCGGGGGCCACGAGGCGAGATGCGGTGGCCGAGGTGGCCCAGGGGCTCGGCGTCGCCAGGCGGCGGGTCTACGACCTCGCCCTCGGAGGTGAAGGCACCGATCTGCGCTGAGCTCGACGCACCGGCCCTCGGGCGGGCGTCCGGTGTCCACCTCGCTGTCGCACCCCCTGGGCAACATGCGGGGCATGGAAGTCGTGCTCCTCGCCGCCGCCGTCTTCGTCGGTGTCATCGCCGTCCTCGCCCTCCTGTTTGCCCAGGCCCGTGCTGCGGCCGACCGCTCGGCCGGCTCGGCCGCCTCCGCCCTCGGCGAGCAGCTCGGGGCCATGTCGGCGCGGCTCGAGGCGCTGAGCACCACGGTGGTGAGGGCTGAGCGGGAGCGGGCGCGGGACCACGGCCAGCTGCGGGAGCAGGTCGAGGCCGCCGCCCGCCAGGCCGGCGAGCTCGGCACCACCACCGCCGCACTGCGCCAGGCGCTCGCCAACCCCAAGGCACGGGGGCAGTGGGGCGAGCGCATGGCCGACGACGTCCTGCGGGCCGCGGGGTTGGTCGAGGGCGTCAGCTACGTCAAGCAGCGGCCGCTCGCCCGGGGCACGGTCCCCGACATCACCTTCTTCCTCCCCCAGGACCTGGTGCTGCACATGGACGTGAAGTTCCCGGTCGCTTCCTACCTGCGAAGCCTGGAGGCGCCCACCGAGCACGAGGCCGGGATGCACCGGGCCACGTTCCTGCGCGACGTGAGGGACCGGGTCTCCGAGCTCACGACGAGGGGCTACGTCGACCCGGGCGGCGGCACCGTCGACTACGTGCTGTGCTTCATCCCCAACGAGAGCGTCTACGCCTTCATCCACGAGCACGACCCGGGCCTGCTCGACTTCGCGCTGGGGCGCAAGGTCGTGTGCTGCTCCCCGCTCACGCTGTTCGCCGTGCTCGCCGTCATCCGCCAGGCGGTCGAGGCCTTCGCCGTGCAGCGCACGTCCGACGACATCATCTCGGCGCTCGCCGGCTTCACCGAGCAGTGGGAGCGCTTCTGCGGGGCCATGGACAAGGTGGGGCGCTCGTTCGACGCCGTGCAGCGCTCGTGGGAGGACCTGGCCGGTCCTCGGCGGCGGGCCCTCGAGAAGCGACTCGACCGGGTCGATGAGCTCCGTCGCGCACGTGCGCTGCCGGGTGCTGTCGTTCCCGATGAGCCCGCCCACCTCAGGGCTGTGGCCCGGGAGTGAAAGGATCACCCCGGGGTGCGCTGGCGGGCAGGGCCGAAGGTCCCGACTGCGCAGGACCTGGGGCCCGCCGGGGGGACGGACCGCCGGGGTGGGGGCGGTGCGACCAAGGGGCGCAGGGCCGGTCAACCCCTTCGTCGGCCCTCCGGGCCACCCGTAGGCTCGGCTCGTGCCGGAGCGCTTCTACGTGACGACCCCGATCTACTACGTGAACGACGCGCCTCACATCGGCCACGCCTACACGACCGTCACCGCCGACGCCATCGCCCGCTGGCACCGCCTGCTCGGCGAGGACGTCCACCTCCTCACCGGGACCGACGAGCACGGGCTGAAGGTGGCGCAGTCGGCCGACGCCGCCGGGATCACGCCCCAGGAGCAGGCCGACCGCTTCAGCGCCCGGTACGCCGAGGCCTGGGAGCTGCTGGACATCTCCTACGACGACTTCATCCGGACGACCGAGCCCCGCCACCACGCCGCCGTGCAGTCGCTGCTGGCCCGGGTCCACGAGCGTGGCGACATCGAGCTCGACACCTACGAGGGCCCGTACTGCGTCTCGTGCGAGGCGTACTACACCGACTCCGAGCTCGTCGGGGGGCGCTGCCCCATCCACACGTCGAAGCCCGTGACCGTGCTGAAGGAGGAGAACTGGTTCTTCCGCCTCAGCCGCTACCAGGACCGCCTCGTCGCGTGGATCGAAGCGGACCCCGAGGTCATCCAGCCGGAGTCCAAGCGCAACGAGGTGCTCGGCTTCATCCGCCAGGGCCTCGACGACGTGTCCATCACGAGGACCTCGCTCGACTGGGGCGTGCCCGTGCCGTGGGCGCCCGGCCACGTGTTCTACGTCTGGTACGACGCGCTCATCAACTATGCGACCGCCGTGGGGCTGGGCAGTGACGACGAGCGCTTCCGGGCGTGGTGGCCACACGTCCACCACCTCATCGGCAAGGAGATCATCCGCTTCCACTGCGTCTACTGGCCGGCCATGCTCATGGCTGCCGGACTGGAGCCACCGCATCGGATCTTCGTCCACGGGTGGTTGCTGCTGGGGGGCGCGAAGCTCTCCAAGACCGAGCACGGGCCCGCCAGGCTCACCGAGATCGCGCCGACCCGCCTCGTCGAGGACTTCGGCGTCGACGGCTACCGCTACCACTTCCTGCGGGACACCGCCTTCGGGAGCGACGGCGAGTTCTCCTACGAGGGGATGGTCAGCCGCTTCAACGCCGACCTCGCCAACAACCTCGGCAACCTGCTCAGCCGCGTCGCCACCGTCGTGGCCAGCAAGTGCGGCGGTACCGGCCCGGCCCCGAGCCCGGACAGCCCGCTCGCCGCTGTGGCGGCAGAGGCCTATGGCGCCGCAGCCGACGCGTGGCGGCGGATGCAGCCGAGCGAGGCCCTCGACGCCACCTGGCGGTTGATCCGCGAGGCCAACGCCCACCTCGAGGTGCACGAGCCGTGGAAGGCCGAGCCCGGCCCCGCTGTCGACGCCGTCCTCGGCGACGCCCTCGAGGTGCTCCGCCTCGTGTGCGTCCTCGCCAGCCCGGCCATGCCCGCTGCGTGCCGGGAGATCTGGGCCCGCATCGGCCTCGACGGCACGCCCGAGGAGCGGCGCCTGCCAGCGGCCGCGACCTGGGGCGGGTACCCGGGGGGCCTCCCGGTCACCAAGGGGGCGCCGCTGTTCCCGCGCTTGCGCCTCCCGAAGGTCTGATCCCCGGGTGTGGACCGACGCGCACTGCCACATCCCCCACGTCGGTGGGACCAGTCGCCTCGACCTCGGCGAGGATGCGGTTGGGTCCGCTCGTGATGCGGGGGTGGACCGTCTCGTCAGCGTGGGGGTCGACGTCCCCACCTCTCGACAGGCGATCGAGGTGGCCCGTCGCCACGACGGCGTGTGGGCCACGGCCGGTCTGCACCCCCACGACGCCAGCCAGGGCCTCGACGGCCTCGAGGCGCTGCTCGACGATCCGGCGGTGGTGGCGGTGGGGGAGTGCGGCCTGGATCTCCACTACGAGCACTCCCCGAGGGCGGTGCAGCGGGAGGTCTTCGCCGCCCAGGTCGCGCTGGCGCACGCCCACGACCTCGCCCTGGTGATCCACACGAGGGATGCGTGGGACGAGACGTTCGACATCCTCGGGGTCGAGGGGGTGCCGCCCCGGACGGTGCTCCACTGCTTCACGGGCGGGCCCGTGGAGGCGCGCCGGGCGCTCGATCTCGGAGCCGTCCTCAGCTTCAGCGGGATCATCACCTTCCCGAGCGCCGGGGACATCCGGGCGGCCGCCGAGCTGTGCCCCCTCGACCGCCTCACCGTGGAGACGGACTCGCCGTACCTCGCCCCCGCCCCCCATCGCGGGAAGCGCAACAGCCCGGCCCTCGTCCCCCTCGTCGGGGCTGCGGTGGCGGCCGCCAAGGGTGTCGAGGTGGAGGTCGTCGAGGCTGCGACGACGGGTACCGCCTCGTGGCTGTTCCGCCTCGACGGGCCCGCAGCCGGGCCCCGGGACTCGTGACCCTCACCCGGGCCGACGTCACCGACCTGCTCGCCCGCCACGGTCTGCACCCGAGCCGAGCCCTCGGGCAGAACTTCGTCGTCGACCCCAACACGGTCCGCCGGATCGCCCGCCTCGCCGGGGTCGGGCCCGGCGACCGGGTGGTCGAGATCGGCGCAGGGCTCGGATCGCTCACCCTCGCGCTCGTGGAGACGGGCGCTGCCGTCACCGCCGTCGAGGTCGACCGTCACCTCCTCGGGCCGCTGCGCGAGGTGGTGGAGCCTGCCGGCGCGACGGTGGTGGCGGGCGACGGCCTCCACCTCGACTGGGACGCCCTCTTGGGGAACGACCCGTGGGCCCTCGTGGCCAACCTGCCCTACAACGTCGCCACCCCGCTCGTGGCCGATCTCCTCGACGGCGTGCCCGCCATCCGCACCATGCTCGTGATGGTGCAGCGCGAGGTCGGGGAGCGCCTGGCGGCCGGGGCCGGCGAGGAGGCGTACGGGGCCGTCTCGGTGAAGGTGGCCTACTGGGCCAGGGCCAAGGTCGTCGGGAAGGTCGGCCCCACCGTCTTCCTCCCCCAGCCCAAGGTCGACTCCGCCCTCGTGGCCATCGAGCGCCGAGCCGTGCCGGCGGTCGACCCTGCGGTCGTGGGCCCGGACCGGCTGTTCTCGGTCGTCCGCACCGGCTTCGGCCAGCGTCGCAAGATGCTGCGCCGTTCCCTCCTCGGCGTCGTGGCGCCCGGAGCCTTCGAGGCCGCCGGGGTGGCGCCTGAGGCCCGGCCCGAGGAGCTCGACGTGGAGGCCTGGGGCCGCCTCGCCGCCGTGACGACATGAGCGAGCGTGGCCCGAGCGTCCCGGCCGCAGGCCAGGAGCGGGCGACATGAGCGAGCGGAGCGAGCGTGGCCCGAGCGGCCCGGCCGCAGGCCAGGAGCGGGTGACATGAGCGACCGGAGCGAGCGTGGCCGAAGCGGCCCGGCCGCAGGCCAGGAGCGGGTGACATGAGCGACGTCGTGCGGGCACCGGCGAAGCTCACGGTGTCGTTGCGGGTGACGGGGGTGCGTCCCGACGGCTACCACCTGATCGACGCCGAGATGGTGACCCTCGACCTCGCCGACCACCTCGACATCGATGTCGGCGACCACCTCGAGGTCGTCGGTGCGTCAGGTCTGGCGGTGCTCCCCGACGACGACAACCTCGTGCGGCGGGCCCTGCGTGCGGTGGGTCGCACCGCCTCGGTCCGCCTCGTGAAGCGGATCCCGGCCGGCGCCGGCCTCGGCGGTGGCTCGGCCGATGCCGCCGCCATCCTGCGCTGGGCCGGGTGCGACGACGTCTCGGTGGCCGCCGCCCTCGGGGCCGACGTGCCGTTCTGCGTGCGTGGCGGCCGGGCCCGGGTGACGGGGATCGGCGACGTGGTCGTGCCGCTGCCCGACGTCCCCCGGACCTTCACCTTGCTGACGCCGCCCTTCGGCGTGTCGACCCCGGCGGTCTACCGGGCGTGGGACGACCTCGGGGGCCCGACGGCGCTGGGGCCCAACGACCTCGAGCTCGCCGCACTCGCGGCCGAGCCGCGCCTGGCTGCATGGCGGGACCGTCTCGGTGACGCCACCGGCGTCACGCCTGTTCTCGCCGGGAGCGGGTCGACCTGGTTCGTCGAGGGGGAGTGCCCCGGAGACGGCAGGGTCGTGGCGCGCACCGACCGCCCAGCCTGAGGCGGGGCGGTCGGAGAGTGCGCCGGTCCTCGATGAGCGGCGGTCCGGTCGGGCTACTTCTTGGCGCGGCGTTGGAAGCGGGTGCGCTTGAGCATCTTCTTGTGCTTCTTCTTGCGCATGCGCTTCCGACGCTTCTTGATCAGCGATCCCATGAGGGCGCCAACGGTACCGGCGGCCCCCGTCGGCCCGCCAACCCGGATGACCGTCACCGGTAGCCTCGTCAGCGGCCATCGGGGGTCGTCCAATGGCAGGACATCTGGTTTTGGTCCAGAGAATGAGGGTTCGACTCCTTCCCCCCGAGCGAGGTCGCCGACGCAGCGCCGGCAGAGTCGCCTCCTCGGGCAGCCTGGCCAGAGCGGTGCCGTGCGCCGGGCCCGGCTCCCCGGGACCTCGCCGATCCGGGCCGGGGTGGTAGGAACGTCGCATGGACGCAACCGACGAGCGCGGCGCGCCGCTGGTGGCGGTGGTGTTGGCTGCCGGGTCCGGCACCCGCATGCGTTCGGCGCGGCCGAAGCCGCTCCACCTCCTGTGCGGACGAGCGATGCTGCTCCACATCCTCGACGCCGTCGCCGGCCTCGAGGTCGAGCGGGCGGTCGTGGTCGTCGGCCACGGTGCCGAGCGCGTGACGAAGAAGCTCATCGAGGACGGCCCGCCTGCCCTCGCCATCGACTTCGTCGAGCAGCAGGTGCAGCGGGGGACCGGCGACGCCGTGATGGTGGCGCTCACCGCCTTCCCCGACGACGACGACGAGGGCGACGTCGTGGTGGTGCCGGGCGACGCACCGCTGCTGTCGACTGCCACGCTCCTCCGCCTCGTCTCCGCCCACCGGGAGGCGGACGCGGCGGCCACGCTGCTCACGACCTACCTCAAGGACCCCACAGGTTACGGGCGCGTGGTCCGCGGTCGCTCCGGTGGCGTGGCCAGCATCGTCGAGGAGGTCGACGCCGACGAGGAGCAGCGGGCCATCGAGGAGGTGGCAATGTCGATCTACTGCTTCCGGCGCAGCGTCGTCGCCCCTGCCCTGCGTCGGATCACCCCCGACAACGTCAAGGGGGAGTACTACCTGACCGATGTGGTGGCCGTGCTGGCGGAGGCCGGCTACCGGGTGGGCTCGGTCGCGGTCGACGACGCCGCCGAGCTCTCCGGTGTCAACGACCGGGCCCAGCTGGCAGCCGCCGAGGCGGAGCTGCGGCGACGCACCAACGCCCGCTGGCTGGCGGCGGGGGTCACGATGGTCGACCCGGAGCGAACCTACGTCGACACCGGTGTGCGCCTCGGAGCCGACGTGACGCTGTTCCCGGGGACCATCCTGCAGGGCACGACGGTGGTGGGGGGCCGGAGCGAGATCGGTCCCGGCACCCGCCTCGTCGACACGGTCGTGGGCGAGGGCGCGATCGTGGCCAACACGGTGGCGATCTCGGCCGAGATCGGTGACGGCGCCCGGGTCGGCCCCTTCGCCCACCTCGAGCCAGGCGCCTCCGTCGGAGCGGGCGCCTCCACAGGTCCGTTCTATGCTTCGGGTGCGGGTGGCGACGCCCCGGCGCCTCCCGGTCCCGCCTGAGGGACCCACCACCGCGACGAGGGACCCGACCATGGAGCTAGTGACCAAGAAGCGCCTCGAGGTCTACGCAGGCAGGTCGCACGAGCCGCTGGCCACGGAGATCGCAGGCCACCTCGGCGTGACCCTCGGGCGACCCAACCTGCGGGAGTTCGCCAACGGCGAGATCCACTGCCGCTACGAGGAGTCGATCCGCGGCGCCGACGTCTTCATCATCCAGACCCACTGCGCGCCGGTCAACGACTCGCTCATGGAGCAGTGCATCATGATCGACGCCGCCAAGCGGGCCTCGGCCAAGCGCATCACGGCCGTCGTCCCCTACTACGGCTACTCACGCCAGGACCGCAAGGCCGAGGGCCGCGAGCCGATCAGCGCCAAGCTCGTGGCCAACATGATCAAGGTCGCCGGCGCCAACCGCATCGTGAGCGTCGACCTCCACTCGGGGCAGATCCAGGGGTTCTTCGACGGACCTGTCGACCACCTCCAGGCCATGCCCGTCCTCGAGGAGTACCTGGAGCGCGAGTGCGGCGGCGACGTCGTCGTGGTGTCGCCCGACACCGGACGGGTCAAGACCGGGGAGCGCCTGGCCCAGCACATCGGGGCCGATCTCGCCTCGGTGTACAAGCAGCGCAGCCGTGGCGTCGTCCAGGCCAGAGGGGTGATGGGAGACGTGCGCGGGCGCCGTTGCGTCCTCGTCGACGACATGATCGACACCGCCAGCACGATCGTGGCCGCCGCCGACATCCTCGTGGACAGCGGTGCGACGGACGTGTGGGCCATGGCCACCCACGGCGTGCTCTCCGACCCGGCCACCGACCGCCTCAAGAACTCGTCCGCCATCAGCCGTGTTGTCGTCACCAACACGCTCCCCCTCCTGCCCGAGAAGCAGATCGACAAGATCGAGGTGCTGTCGGTGGCGAAGATCATCGCCGACGCCATCGACGCCGTGTTCGAGGACACCTCGGTGTCGGAGATCTTCGGCGGCCAGAACCAGTCCTGAGGAACCAGTCCCGGGGCCCTCGGCACCGCCGAGGCGGTCCCGGGTGGGGTGGTCCGCCTTCGCGCCACCCGGCGTGCTCCCGTACACTTCCCGGGTCCACCGCCACGTCGTCCCGGGCCCGACGGCATCGTCGCGCCCCGCAGGAGCCAGCCATGTCAGAGGTCACCCTCGTCGCCAAGCCCCGTGAGACGAAGGGGGGCTCCCGCGCCGCTGGCCGGCTCCGGTCGGAGGACCTCGTCCCTGCCGTCGTCTACGGGCACGGGTCGGACCCCCGGTCGGTGTCGGTGGCCAGGCGCGAGCTGCGCCAGGTCCTCACCGGTGAGGCCGGCATGAACGCCCTCATCACGCTCGACCTCGGCGACGACTCGCAGCTCGCCCTCGTGCGCGAGGTGCAGCGCCATCCCGTGCGCAACAACGTGACCCACGTCGACTTCATCCTCGTGAGCCGCGACGAGGTCGTCACCGTCGAGGTGCCGATCGTGCTCGAGGGCGAGGCCATCAACGTGCTGCGCCACGAGGGCACCGTCGACCAGCAGCTCTTCACCCTCACGGTCCAGGCGAAGCCCGGCCAGATCCCCAACGAGCTGACGGTCGACATCTCCGAGCTCGACCTGGGCGACACGGTCCGGGTGAGCGATCTGCGCCTGCCGCCGGGCGCCGCCACCGAGATCGACGGCGAAGAGCCCGTGCTCGTGGCCAGTTTCAACACCGCGGCGGCCGAGGTCGAGGCGCTTGACGCCGAGGTCGCCGAGGAGGCTGCAGCCGAAGCCGAGGCCGAGGCCGAGGGCGACGACGTGGCCGACGCCGAGGCCGCCGGTGCCGAGGACGCGGGCGGCGACGCGGCCGAGGCCGGCGACGACGCCGGCTGACGCAGGCGCCCCCGGGGATCCCACAGGTGCGACTCCCCGGCGGGGGCCGAGAGCGTCGCGGCACGCCGGCCGACCTGCTCGTGATCGGCCTCGGCAACCCGGGTGAGCAGTACGCCAAGACCCGCCACAACGTGGGCGCCGAGGTGGTGGGCGAGCTGGCGGCCCGAGGTGGGGCGACGCTGAAGCGGTCCAAGGAGCGGGCGTTGACGGCGGACGTCACCCGCGCCGGCCAGCGCCTGGCGCTCGCCTTCCCCCAGACCTTCTACAACGAGTCGGGGAGCGCTGCACTGTTGCTGACCAGGCGCTACGGAATCCATGACCCCCACCACGTGGTGATCGTGCACGACGAGCTCGACCTCCCGCCGGGCACGATCAGGGTCAAGCTCGGCGGTGGCCTGGCCGGCAACAACGGGCTCAGGTCGGTCAAGGCGCACCTCAAGACCGACGACTTCATCCGGATCCGACTGGGCGTGGGCAAGCCCCCCGGCAGCCAGCAGGGTGCCGACCACGTCTTGCGACCGCCCGGCAAGGCCGAGCGGGTGGAGCTCGACATCGCCATCCGGGAGGCGGCCGACGCCGTCGAGCTCCTCGCCGCCGACGGGGTGGACGCCGCCATGAACCGCTTCAACACCCGCGCCACCTGACTGCCCGACACCGGCCCCTGCGCCCGCCGTGGGGCGGGAGGGGGCTCGATAGCCTCAGGTGGTGACCTCCCCGACCCCGCCCTGCGGGGAACACGACCGCGTCTGGGCCGCCGTGACCGTCGCCCCCCGGCCGGCTCCCCGACGGCCGGCCCCCCGACGGCCGGCTCCCCGACGGCCGGCCCTCCGATGGCTGGCCCTCCGGTGTTCGGCCCAACGGCTCGCAACACCGCAGCGGTGAACCTCGCCAGCCTCCCCCCGCTCCTGGCCGACGAGCCTGCGCTCGTCGCTGTCGCCGGGCGCGTCGACGCGCTCCTCGCCGTCCCCGAGGCGGCGCGAGCCCTCACCATCGCGGGCATCGTCCGTCGCTCCGAGCGTCGGCCCGTGGTCGTCGCGGTGCCGACGACGGGCGACGCCGAGCGCCTGGTCCACGACCTCGAGGCCTACCTCGGACCAGCGGCGGTCGAGCTCTTCCCGGCGTGGGAGACCCTGCCCTTCGAGCGGGTCAGCCCGAGCGTGGAGGCCATGGGTCGCCGGCTGCGGACGATGTGGCGCCTCCGCCGGGGCGGGGAGGCCGCACCGATGGTGGTCGTCGCGCCGGTGCGCGCCCTGGTGCAGCGCCTCGGCCCTCACGTCGAGGACGTGGAGCCGGTCTCGATCCGCACGGGTGACCAGGTCGACCCGACCGAGCTGGTCGACCGGCTCGTGCGGGCCGGCTACCGACGCGAGTACCAGGTGGAGCACCGGGGTGAGGTGGCTCAGCGGGGCTCGATCGTCGACGTGTACCCGTCGACCGCCGACGGGCCCGTCCGCATCGACCTGTGGGGCGACGAGGTCGAGCGCCTGAGCGACTTCAGCGTCAGCGACCAGCGAAGCAGGGGCGACGTGGCCTGCGCCGAGATCTTCCCGTGCCGGGAGGTCCTCCCCACCGCCGAGGTCCGGGGGCGCGCCGCTGCCCTCGTCGGCGCCGAGCCGTGGGGTCGTGAGCAGTGGGAGCGCCTGGCCGAGGGGCTCGTCTTCGACGGGATGGAGTCCTGGCTCCCGTGGCTGGCCGACGGCGAGCACGTGCTCTTCGACCTTCTGGGCGACGACGCCCAGATCCTCCTGGTCGAGCCCAGGCGCATGCGCGACCGCGCCGCCGACCTGCTGGCCGAGGAGGCCGACCTGGCCCGTGCCCTGTCGAAGACGTGGGGCGCAGACGTCGGGCGCGACGGTGGCTTTCCGAGCCTCCACCTGCCCTTCGACCGGCTGCTCACCCACACCCGGTCGCCGGCGTGGAGCATCACGAACGTGGCTGAGGGGCCGGGCGTGCCCGTCGTCGGGGCCCGGGGGTTCGACCCCGTCGTCGGGGACGGGGGTGCGCTGGTCGAGCGCGTGCGCGGCCTCCTCGCCGATCGCTACCGGGTGGTGGTCGCAGCCGACGGCACGGGGTCGGCTGACCGCCTCGCCGCCTCCTTCGCCGCCGCCGGTGTCCACCTCGCCGTCCACCGGAGCACCGACGGCTCGCCCCCCGACCTCACCTCCCCCGGTGGCCACGTCGTCGTCGCCGGCATCGAGCGGGGCGTCGTGGTCCCCGGGGCCAGGTTGGCCGTCCTCGGCGAGTCCGACATCACGGGACGTGGTCGCGCCCACCGCGCCGCCCGCCCCCGAAAGCGCGAGTCGGCCGGCTTCTTCGAGGACCTGACCAAGGGCGACCACGTGGTCCACGTCCACCACGGTGTCGGCCGCTACGGGGGCATGGTCAAGCGGGCCATCGGCGGGGTCGAGCGCGACTACCTGCTGCTCGAGTACCGGGGCGGCGACAAGCTCTACGTGCCCTCCGACCAGATCGACGCCGTCCGGCACTACACGGGCGGGGAGTCGCCCTCGCTGCACCGGCTCGGGGGCTCCGAGTGGAGCAAGGCCAAGAGCCGGGTCAAGAGCGCCACGCAGGAGATCGCCCAGGAGCTCGTCGTGCTCTACCAGCGTCGGGTCAACGCCCCCGGGCACGCCTTTGCCACCGACTCGCCCTGGCAGCACGAGCTCGAGGAGGCGTTCCCCTTCCGGGAGACCCCCGACCAGGAGAAGGCGATCGCCGAGGTCAAGGTGGACATGGAGGCGCCGCGACCGATGGACCGCCTCATCTGCGGCGACGTCGGCTTCGGCAAGACAGAGATCGCCATCCGCGCCGCCTTCAAGGCGGTGCAGGACGGCCTCCAGGTCGCCATCCTCGTCCCCACCACCCTCCTCGCCCAGCAGCACTTCCAGACGTTCTCCGAGCGGTTCTCCGGGTATCCCGTCCGGGTCGAGGTCCTCAGCCGCTTCCTCACCGACGCCCAGGCCCGCACCGTCGTCAAGGGGGTCAAGGCCGGCGAGGTCGACGTGGTCATCGGCACCCACCGCCTGCTGGGCAAGGACATCACCATCCCCAAGCTCGGCCTGCTCGTGGTCGACGAGGAGCAGCGCTTCGGCGTGACCCACAAGGAGGCGATGAAGCAGCTGAAGGCCGACGTCGACGTGCTCACGCTGTCGGCCACACCCATCCCCCGGACGCTGGAGATGAGCCTCACGGGCATCCGCGACCTCACGCTGCTCAACACGCCACCATCGGAGCGCCAGCCGATCCTCACCTACGTGGGCGAGTACGACGACCGGCCCGTCGCCGAGGCCATCCGTCGCGAGCTGCTGCGAGAGGGCCAGGTCTTCTTCGTGCACAACCGGGTCCAGGACATCGAGCAGGTGGCCAACGACCTCCGCGAGCTGGTGCCCGAGGCAAGGGTGGCGGTCGCCCACGGCCAGCAGGACGAGGGGACGCTCGAGAAGGTGGTGATCGACTTCTGGGAGGGCCGCTTCGACGTCCTCGTGTGCACCACGATCATCGAGTCGGGCATCGACATGCCGACGGTCAACACCCTGGTCGTCGACCGGGCCGACCGCCTCGGCCTCGGCCAGCTGCACCAGCTGCGGGGCCGGGTCGGCAGGTCGGGGAGCCGGGCGTACGCCTACCTGTTCCACCCCCGCGACCAGGTCCTGTCGGAGGAGGCGTACGAGCGGCTGAAGACGATCGGCGAGGCCACCGAGCTGGGTTCTGGCTTCAAGATCGCCATGCGCGACCTCGAGATCCGCGGCGCTGGCAACCTGCTGGGCGAGAGCCAGAGCGGCCACATCGCGGCCGTCGGCTACGACCTGTACGTCCAGATGGTGAGCGAGGCGGTGGCCGAGCTCAAGGGGGAGAAGCGGCGGGAACCGGCCGAGATCAAGCTCGACCTGCCCCTCGACGCCAACCTGCCGAAGGACTACGTGTCGAAGGAGGAGCTGCGGCTCGAGGCGTACCGGCGCCTGGCGCTCGTCACCTCCCAGGCCGAGGTCATCGACATCAGGGCAGAGTGGGAGGACCGCTACGGACCCGTCCCCCCCGAGGCCGAGTCGCTCCTGGCGGTGGCCGAGCTCCGGGCCGAGTGCCACCGCACGGGGGTCCGGGAGGTCGTGGTGACGTCGAACCGCACCGGTCCCGGCCACCAGGCCCGCATCACCCCGCTGGCGCTGCGCACGAGCGCCACCGTCAGGCTCCGTCGCCTCTCCCGCAGCGCCATCTACAAGGAGGAGAGCCGCCAGCTGGTCGTGCCCCTGGCCAGGGGTGTCGACCCCGCCGCGTCCCTCGTCACCCTGTTGCGTGAGCTGGTCCCCGACGAGGTCGAGTCGGTGGCATCCTGACCCCCGTGCCCCCCGTTCGCGTCAGCCCCCTCCATCCGTCGCGCCCCGTCGCGCTCCTCGCCGCCCTGGTGGCGCTCGTGGTCGTCGCCGGCGGCTGCTCCTCGGTGGGTGACGAGCCCGCCGCCACCGTCGCCGGAACCGACATCAGCCAGGCCGAGGTCGACGACGAGCTGGAGGCGATCACCTCGAACGAGGAGTACCTCGCCGGCATCGAGCAGCAGTTCCAGACGCCGGCCCGAGGGGAGGGCGAGGGCACCTTCGACGCCACGTTCGTCGGCCGCCTGCTCAGCCTCAGGGTGTACTTCGAGCTGATCGACCAGGAGCTCGAGCGGCGCGACGCGGGCGTGACCGCCGAGGACGTCAGCGCCACACGTGAGCAGGCGATCGAGGGCGTCGGCGGCCAGGAGGTCTTCGACAGCTTCCCCGAGGCGTACCAGGAGCGCCTCGTGCGCCAGCGGGCGATGCTCGTGGCCGCCCAAGAGGTGATCGCGGGGGCCGGGCTCGAGGAGGGCGAGGCCGAGGCGTACTACGAGGAGAACCCGGCCGAGTTCGAGAGCCGGTGCCTCGCCCACATCCTGGTGGGGACGACCGAGGGCGGGGCCGGTGACAGCACGCCCGAGGCGGCAGCCGCCGAGGCCGCCGACCTCCTCGCCCAGCTCCGAGCAGGTGCTGACTTCACCGAGCTCGCGTCCTCGGCGGCCAATGACGACACCACCTCGGCGGCGAAGGGCGGGAGCCTCGACTGCGCCACCCGCCAGACCCAGTTCGACCCGGACTTCCTCGAGGCGGCCTTCGCCGCCGAGGTGGGCCAGGTCACCGAGCCGGTGAAGACGCAGTTCGGCTACCACCTGATCCTCGTCTCCTCGGCCGAGGTGCCCCCCTTCGAGGAGGTCGAGCCCCAGGTCGTGGCGCTCTTGTCGGAAGGCGACGCAGACGCGTTCAACGTGTTCCTGCGCACGGCCACCTGCGAGTCCGACATCGAGGTGGCGGACCGGTACGGCACGTGGGACACCTCGACGTGCGAGTCCGGCGGGATCGGAGCCGTGGCGCCCCCCGAAGGTCCCACCACCACGATCGGGGAAGAAGGCGGCGAGCCCTTGGAGGGCACCGATCCCGCTGCCCCCGGCAGCGGCGGCGACGGCGGCTGAGGGCCTGTGCGGGTGACCGTGGTCGGTCTCGGCCCCGGCGGTCCCGAGCTGGTCACCGCCGGCACCCTCGCTGCCATCGAGGCGACCCCGGCCCGGTTCGTGCGGACGAGCCGGCACCCGTCGGCCTCGTTGGTCGAGGGGGCGACGAGCTTCGACGACCTCTACGACCGAGGAGAGACGTTCGCCGACGTCTACCAGGCCATCGCCGACCGGCTGGTGGAGGCCGCCGCCGCCTCGGGTCACGTCCTCTACGCCGTGCCCGGGAACCCCCGGGTCCTCGAGCGCACCGTCGAGCTGGTCCTGGCCGACGAGCGGCTCGAGGTCGAGGTCCTGCCCGCGCTGTCGTTCCTCGACCTCGCCTGGGTGCGCCTCGGGGTCGACCCGCTCGAGGCCGGGGTCCGCCTCGTCGACGGCCATCGGTTCGCGGTCGAGGCGGCGGGTGAGCGGGGCCCGCTCCTGGTCGCGCACTGCCACAACCGGCGGGTGCTCTCTGACATCAAGCTCGCAGTCGAGGGCGACGGGACCGACCGGGTCCTCGTCCTCCAGCGCCTCGGCCTCGCCGACGAGGCCGTCACCGAGGTGGCGTGGGCCGACCTCGACCGCAGCGTCGAGCCCGACCACCTGACCTCGCTCTACCTCCCGCAGCTCGCCGCACCGGTGGCCGGCGAGGTGGTGCGCTTCACCGAGCTCGTGCGCACCTTGCGGGAGCGCTGCCCATGGGACCGGGAGCAGACCCACACGAGCCTGACCCGCCACCTGCTCGAGGAGACCTACGAGGTCCTCGAGGCCATCGACGGACTCGAGGTCGACGGCCCCCATGGCGCGGGGCCCGGCGATCGCGGCTACGGGCACCTGGAGGAGGAGCTGGGCGACCTGTTGTTCCAGGTCGTGTTCCACGCCACGTTGGCGGCCGAGGCCGGGCAGTTCACGTTGGCCGACGTGGCCAGGACCGTCCACGACAAGCTCGTCGTCCGGCACCCGCACGTCTTCGGGGACGTCACCGCGACCGATGCCGAGGCCGTGATGGCGACGTGGGAGGAGCGCAAGCGGTCGGAGAAGGGCAGGGCCAGCGTCTTCGACGGCATCCCCGAGGCGCTCCCGTCCCTCCTGCTCGCCTACAAGGTCCAGCGCAAGGCGGCCTCGGTGGGCGTCGACGCCGATGGCAGCGGACTCCTCGACCTGGCAGCGCTCGAGGGCGGGGAGGGCGTGGGTGCGGCGCTCTACGCCGTGGTGGCGGCGGCCCGCCGTCTCGACGTCGACCCCGAGTCAGCGCTCCGCCGTGCTGCGGCTCGCGCCGTCGAGGCCGCCCGGGCCGTGGAGGCGTCGGGCGGCACCCGGGCGTGACCGGTGCCCACGAGCACCGGGGACCGGCGCCGCCGTCGCTGGCCATGGTCGCAGCCGGGGGGGTCGGCGTCCTGGTCGTCATCGCCTTCGTCGCAGCCGTCGCCCTCGGCGGGCGCACCCCGGCGGCGGGGCCGGGCCAGCGACTGGGCGTCGGACGTGCCGACGCAGAGGGGGCGCTCGCCGTGTTCGTGCCCCGGTGCAGGGACGACCGGGTGAAGGTGGTCGAGGTGGCCGTCGCCGGGGGCGACGTGCTGTGGCGCATCGCAAGCCGAAAGGGCTCCATCGACGAGCGCTACGAGGTGGGCGCCGACGCCCCGCTCGGCTTCGAGGTCGAGGTCCCGCTCGGGTCCCCGCTCCCCGACGTCCCTCTGGTCGCCGCCATGGGTGTGGACGGCGAGGCGGGCGAGGTGCGGGACCTGCTCGACTTCAGCCGGGGTGCGGTGCCGGAGGAGGGCGTGGTCACCGCCGGCGGCGATGTCGGTGTCGCCAGCTTCCAGGGCCGGGCCCTCGCGGCGGCCGACTGCCCCGAGTCACGGTCCGACATCGGGTCCACCACCGTCGTCTTCGCCCTCGGCGCGCTGCTGGTGGTGGTCAGCTACTTCATCATGGTGAGCCGCTGGTGGCGAGGCCGACGGTGATCTCGGCCCCCCCGGTGCCGAGAGCACCGCCGACGAGATGCGACGGGCGGTGGCCGGTGGATCAGGCGGGGGCGGGCTCGATCGGCGGGGGGATGTCGGGGGAGCCGGGGCTCGGCGAGGGGTCAGGGAGGATCGGGGTGGGCGGCTCGGAAGGCCCACCGGGAGTCGGCTCCGGCATGCCGGGGTCGGGCTGCGGGCCGAGAGGATCGTGGATGCTCATGTCCTGTCCCTACCCACGATCACCGACGGCGACCGCCCCGTCGCACCGGGAGGTGGGGCTCCCCGGCGGCACCGACGGCAGTCGCGCGCACTGCCGCCCATCCCCTGAGAGGGCCCCCGACAACGTGTAGCGTCGGCTCCACACGCGCCTCAGGAGCAACACTGTCCACATGAGCACCATCGAGCACCTTGTCGGCCGAGAGGTCCTGGACTCCCGTGGCAACCCGACGGTCGAGGTCGAGGTGTTCCTCTCCTCCGGGGCCACCGGGCGGGCCATCGTGCCCTCGGGTGCGTCGACGGGCCAGTTCGAGGCGGTCGAGCGCAGGGACGGTGGAGACCGCTTCGGAGGCAAGGGGGTCCTCGGGGCGGTCGGATCGATCAACCACGAGATCCTCGACGAGGTCGTCGGCCTCGACGCCATGGACCAGCGGGGCATCGACGCACGGCTGATCACGCTCGACGGCACGGACAACAAGGCGAACCTGGGCGCCAACGCCATCCTCGGCGTCTCCCTGGCGGTCGCCCGGGCGGCGGCCGACCACCTCGAGGTCCCGCTGTACCGCTCGATCGGCGGGTGCAACGCCCACGTGCTGCCCGTCCCGATGATGAACGTCCTCAACGGTGGTGCCCACGCCGACAACAACGTGGACTTCCAGGAGTTCATGATCATGCCGATCGGCGCCGCGTCGTTCTCGGAGGGCCTCCGGTGGGGCGTCGAGACGTACCACGTGCTCAGGTCGCTGCTGCACGCGCGGGGCCTGTCGACCGCGGTGGGTGACGAGGGCGGCTTCGCCCCGAACCTCACCTCGAACGAGCAGGCGCTCGAGATCCTGGTCGAGGCGATCGAGCGCGCCGGCTTTGCGCCCGGCAGCGACCTCGCCCTCGCCCTCGACCCCGCCGCCACCGAGCTGTTCGAGGACGGCGTCTACCACCTCGAAGGCGAGGGGCGGGACCTGACCTCGGCCGAGATGGCCGGCTTCTGGACCGACTGGTGCGACCGGTACCCGATCGTGTCCCTCGAGGACGGCATGGCGGAGGAGGACTGGGACGGTTGGGCGGGCCTCACCACCGCTCTCGGCCACCGGGTGCAGCTCGTCGGGGACGACCTGTTCGTCACCAACACCGAGCGCCTCGAGCGGGGCATCGCCGTGGGCGTCGCCAACAGCATCCTCGTCAAGGTCAACCAGATCGGGTCGCTCACCGAGACGCTCGACACGGTTGCGCTCGCCACCCGCTCGGCCTACACGAGCGTGATGAGCCATCGCTCCGGCGAGACCGAGGACACGACGATCGCCGATCTCGCCGTGGCCACCGGCTGTGGGCAGATCAAGACGGGGGCGCCGGCCCGCTCCGACCGGGTGGCCAAGTACAACCAGCTGCTGCGGATCGAGGAGCACCTCGGGGAGACCGCCGTGTACCTCGGTGGGGCCGCCCTCTCACGCCTCCCGGGGGGCCGGTGACGGGCGGGGCGCAGGGCCGGTCCCGGCTCCGGTCCGAGCGGGCCGAGCGGGCCGAGCGCGGCCGTCGCGGCAGGCGGGTCGGGCGGGCGCTGTGGCCGGTGCTGGCGACGCTGGCGCTCGTGGTCGTGCTCTTCACCGCCGTGTTCCCCACCCGCACGTTCCTGTCGCAACGGGCCTCGACGGCCTCGGCCCAGGAGCAGCTGTCGGTGCTCCGGGAGCAGAGCGCAGCTCTCGAGTCACGGGCGGAGCTGCTGCAGGACGACGAGGAGATCGAGCGGCTGGCACGCAAGGACTACAACCTCGTGATGCCGGGCGAGGAGGCATACGCCATGCTCCCCAGCGCCGCGCCCCCGACGGCGGCGCCGGTGGCCCCCGACGATGAGCCCGACGACCGCAACCCGCTCGAGCGCCTGTGGGACGGCATCACCGGCATCTTCTAGCCGGCGACTCTTGCGGCCCGGTCAGGGTGCCGTGCTCTCCGGCAGGCGTGCCCGGCTGGCCCGCCCGACCGGTCAGTCGTCGGCCCGCTGCTCGGCAGCCGACGCCGGTCGTCGGGCGACGACGCGGCCGACGAGGACGTCGACGGCGAGGAGTGAGAGGCCGATCCAGGCGAGCACGTGGGACGCCGGGAAGTACGAGGGCCACTCGAAGTCGGCGGCGAGGGGGCCACGCCACACCTGACGCCCGACGATCAGGCCGACGGCCGAGCCGTAGGCGACGACTGCGCCACCCGTGAGCACCGGGCGACCGCGTCGACCGGTCAGCTGCAGCACCATCGCCACCGCCACGGTGGCACCGACCGCCGCGCCGGCCAGGGGCGACACGACCAGGGCGGCAGCCGCACCGCCGGCGAGCGTCAGGAGGACGGCGGGGCCACGACGGAGACTGCCGCCCCCCCACGACCACGGGACAGACAGGTCGACCGCACCGGGGTCGCGGACACCGTCGGCGGGCACGGCTGCGACCCTGCGCCCGCGCCAGCCCCACGCCACGATGCCGAGGCACAGGAGGAGGAAGGCCCCCGACACGATCAGCGCCGTGCGCACCCTGCGCTGCGGTTCCCACTCGAGGCGGACCGCGACGTCCTGCTCCCCCCGGGGGTCGATGTACCAGCCGTTGGCGAAGCCGTCGACCAGGGCCGGCTCACCCAGCGCGCTCCCGCCGTCGACCTCTGCGGTCCAGCCCAGGCTGTGGCTCTGCCCGAGGACCAGCCAGAAGGGCTCGGTCGCACCGTGGACCTGCAGGTCGAACGAGGTGCGTCCGCTCCCGACCGTCTTCAGCTCGGGGGCGCTTCCAGCCGCGGGGCCGGTCTCCTCTGCGGGAGCGTCCGAGCGGAGAACCAGCCGGTCGATGTCGATGCCGGTCTCCCCGCCCTCTGCCGCCCGCAGGACGTGGTCGCCCGCAGCGGCCTGGATGCCGCCGGCGGCGACCCCACACGGCTCGACGACCAGGGCGTCGCGTGCCACGGCATCGGCCGTCGGTCCGCTGATCCGGATGCCGATCGGCTCCCCGTCGAGCTCGAGGAGGTCCTCCCGGCAGGGCGAGGACACGGTGGAGGGCGCCGTCGGCCACCGCACGCCCGGGAGCCCGATCTCGGCCACGCCGATCGGGAGGACGCCCGGCGCCTCGCTGTAGTACTCGAGCGACTCCACCGGCCTGATCGCCTCGACGACGACGCGCAGGTGGTCGGTGGTGAGCGGGTCGAAGCGCACGGTGACGGGGACCGTGGAGCCTGCGACCTCCTGGTCCTCCACTGCCGGCACCTCGACCGTGCGGCTCTCACCGCCCCCGACGATGCGGAGCCTGGTGGGGACCGAGTGGACACCGTCGGCCAGGAGCACCAGGTCGAGGCGGTCGATCGTGACCGGGTCCGGGACCGTGACGTCGAGGGAGGCGTCGACCTGGTTGCCGCCGCCGAACTGGGTCCGCCACGCCGTGGAGACATCCCCGTCGAGCGCCGAGGAACCTCGCGCTGCGAGGTTGCCCCGAAGGTAGGTCGAGGTCTTGACGGTGATGCCACCTTCCTCGGCGGACGGGAACCCGAGCAGGTCGTCGATCATCGCTTCGTCAGCCACCGCCGAGACGCGGCCATCACCCTCCAGGGAGAAGCGACGGGCCGTGGGCAGGCCGAAGGCCCGCACCATGGATGCTTCCTCGTCGGGCCGAGGGCTCCGCACCACGTGGCCTCGCTCCCGCTCGAGGAGCACCGTCAGGTCGTGGTCCGCCGAGCGCTCTCCGGCCGCCTCGAGGAGGTCGGAGGGCAGCTGGACGACCTCGTCGACGGTGGTGTCGGCCACCCGGATCTCGGCGAAGCCGACCGGGCTGAGCGTCCCGTAGCCCCGCTCCTGCGGGCCGACGTTGTCCTCGGCGACGACGAGCTCCATGGTCGTGAAGCTGTGGCGGCCGATGTCCAACGACTGCCCGCGTGGGGTGCGGGACACCTCCTCGAGCGGGAAGGTCCCGATGCTCTCGCCGTCGAGCACGACCTCGACGCGGGTGATGAAGCGGTCGCGAGGACCGGTGACCGGCTGGACGAGCTCGATCTGCCCGGTGGTGACCGCCTCGTCGAGCTCCACCACGATGCGCTCCCCGACCACGGGGGAGAAGTCGCCGACGGTCCAGGTCGTCTCGAGGTCACCGTCGAGGGCGTAGGCCGGGCGGTCCTCGGGGGTGAAGGTCACCGGGTTCCCGTACCTGCTCGCCTGCACCTCGGCGACGCCCCGCTGGTCGACGGTGGTGAAGGCGTCGTCGCCGGCCTCCGGGAAGAGCGGGAGCCGGTTGTCGGAGATGTCGTTGCGCAGCGGCTCTGAGCCGGCAGGCTCGGTGTAACCGGTGTTCTCCCACACGGTGCTCCACCGACGGCCCCGCTTGCGGTTCGTATCGGTGAGCACCAGGTCGGCGCCGTCCTCCATCAAGCGCTCCCGCAGCTGTGGGTCGCCGGCCGTGGCGGCTGAGTAGAACAGCGGGGCGCCGTCGTCGAGGAGGCCGGCGGCGGCGGCCTGGATGACCCCCTCGCCGTCCCCAGCCAGCAGGATCGGCGCCTGCGCAGAGGCCGTCCGCAGGATCGGCAGGGCATCCTCGACCGGGAACACCCCGACCGGTGGGGGGTCGGGCGTGCCGCGCGGGATGGCCTCCTCCACCTCGTCCTGCATGGGGAACCGGTCCGACCGGTTGGGCACCTGGGGACCGAAGCCGACGGGCGCCGCCAGGCCGTCAGGGGGCGGGACGAAGCGGTCCCAGAGCGCCCGGGGGCGAGGCGTCCTGTAGTCCTCGAAGGCGAGGTCGGAGCGCACGACGATGTCTCCCACACCAAGGCGGCGTGCGACGGGGGCGAGCGTGTCGGGGTCGAGCACGTCGTCCTGGATCCTGCGGTCGAGGGCGTTGAGCAGGTCCGCGGAGGCGGGAGAGCCGTAGGGGATGAGCTCGCGGGCCACGTAGGGCCGGTCCATGAGCCCGGGGGCGACGGGGTCGACGGTGTTCCCCCAGCGGTAGGAGGCGAAGTCGCTGCCCGGCACCTCGAGGACCCGGGTCTCGTCGCCCTGCTGGTCGAGGTAGGCGGCGGCCTCGTGCCAGTACGACGGCACGTCCTCGTCACGCATCAGGTTCTCCCCGAGCGCATCCCCTCGCCACAGGGGCGCGAGCCCCGCCATGGCCGTCACCACGACCACCAGTGAGACGACGACGGCGGGGCGAGGTCGGGCCCGGGCCAGCCCGGTCAGGCCCGCGGCGATGAGGACGGCGACGCCGAGCACGATCAACGGCACGGCACGGGGCGTCGAGCGCATGGCCAGGCCGGCGGTCGACGACGTGGCGAAGCGCTTGAACACGCTCCCGAGGGGTGAAGGCGATGCGAACGGGTGGGCACCGACGGCGACGGCGGTGCCGAGGACGACGAGGGCGACGTAGAAGGCCCGCTGCCGCCAGCGGGTCACGACGGCGGCCACCAGGGCGAGCCCCGTGAGGGCGAAACCGGCGGCGACGAGCAACGGCGCCTCCATGTAGGGCCGGCTCGCCGGGATCCAGGGACCCGACTTCTCACCCCCGTAGAAGAACCAGTAGCCGAGGCCGCGCAGCACCTCGGGGGCGCTCGACGTCGAGGCCACCGTGGCCACCGTCTCGCTGTAGCGGAGCACGTCGATCCCGTAGCCGCCCTGGGTGGCGAGGCCCGACATCCACCACAGCGAGCTCCCGAGGGTGAGGATGCCGATCCGTCCGACGGCGGCGAGGGCCGTGCGGAAGGTCACCTCGCGCTGCACCCAGACGGCGAAGGGGATCCACAGCAGCGGACCGATGCCGGCGAGCAGGAGGGCCGTGGCGTTCACCCCGCCGACGGTGGTGACCACGATGGCGAACAGCGCGGGGTGGCGCCAGCTCCCGGAGCGGACGGCCCGCTGGGTCAGGCCGATCATCCAGGGCAGGCCGGCCCACGGCAGCAGCAGGACCGACAGGCGGGTCCCGTAGTTGAGGACGTACGGGCTGAGCATGTAGACGACGGCGGCGGCGAGGGCACCGCCGCCCGTCACGGTCGAGACGGCGTGCCAGGCGCGGTGTCGGGCCTCGCCCCGGTGGGCCGGGGGCCCTCCGGATCGGGCGCCTCGGGCTGCTGCCGGTGCGTCGACGTCGGGATCGCTCTGCCAGCCGAGGCTCCGGAGCAGGAACAGCACGCCCGCGCCGGCGGCGAACATGATCGTCGCCAGCCAGAGGCGCTGCGCCACCCAGTCGGGCGCGCCGAGCCGCTCGAACACCCAGAACCAGGGGCCCATCGGGAACAGGTAGCCGATGTTCTGGTGGGTCACCGTCCCGAACCCGATGTTGGGGTCCCACATCGACGGAGCCCGTTCCAGCAGGCGCCCGGGGTCGAGGTAGAGGTAGGTCTTGGTGTCTGCCACCACCCGGCCCCTGGCCGTGAGCAGCAACGGCACGTAGGTCGCCACCGCCAAGAGGAGGTGTCGGACGATCGACGGTCGGCGATCGACCTGCTGCCGCCCGAGCGGGGGCGCGGCGGAGGCGTTCTCGATCAACGCGATCTCGGCGGGAGGCTCATGGGTGCTCGGTCAGCTCGGCGGGGTCCAGCGGGATCGAACCGGTCGGACGGGCCGAAGGACGGGTGAAGGTACCACCCCGTTGGGCCGGCCGGCCCGCGCTCGCACGCGGTCGTGCTGGTCCCTCCAGGCCCGTGGCTCCGCCTAGTGTCGCCGCCGATGCGGATGGTGGCGTCCTGGCGCCGACGCGTCCTCCGCAACGCCCGGGCCATCGAGGTCGTCGGGCTGGCGGTCCTCGCCTACGTGCCCTTCCTGGTGTCGTCCCCCGGGCAGGTCAGCGGCGACACGAAGCAGTACCTCTACCTGGATCCCGGGCGCTTCCTGGCTCGCGCCGTGAGCCTGTGGGACCCCCAGGTCGGGGCGGGAACCGTCCCCCACCAGCACATCGGGTACCTGTTCCCGATGGGTCCGTGGTTCTGGGTCTTCGAACAGCTCGGCGTCCCGGACTGGATCGCCCAGCGCCTCTGGTGGGGGACGATCTCGCTGGCGGCAGCCCTCGGTGCACGGTGGCTCTTCAGGCTGGCCGGCGCCCGGGGGGCGGGTCCCGTCGTCGGCGCCGTGGTGTACGTGCTCAGCCCGTACCAGCTGGCGTTCACAGCCCGCATCTCGGTGCTGCTGCTGCCGTGGGCCGCCCTCCCGTGGCTCGTCGGGCTGGCGATGCGGGCCGTGCGCCGCGGCGGGTGGCGTGATCCTGCGCTGTTCGCCTTGGTCGTCTTCACCGCCGGCGGGGTCAACGCGCCCACCCTCCTGCTCGTGGGGATCGGGCCGGCGCTGTGGCTCGTCCTCGAGGCGCTCGGAGGTCGGGCTCCGGCTCGTCGGGTGGTGGCGGCCACGTGGCGCATCGGCGCCCTGTCGATCCTGGTGTCGATCTGGTGGGCGGTGGGACTGCGGATCCAGGGGACCCACGGGCTCCCGATCCTGCAGCTCACCGAGAAGGTGCAGATCGTCTCGGCCAGCTCGTCACCCGACGACCTCCTGCGCGGCCTCGGCAACTGGTTCTTCTACGGCCGGGACCGGTTGGGGGACTCGATCGACCAGGCCTTCCCCTACGGCGCCGGCGCCCTGATCTCGCTGTTCAGCTTCGCCGTCCCCGTGCTCGCCCTGGCAGCGGCGGCCGTGGTCCGGTGGCGGCACCGGACGTACTTCGCCCTCCTCGTCGTCGTCGGGGTGGTGGTCGGTGCCGGCGCCTGGCCCTACGACGACCAGAGCCCCTACGGCTCGCTGTGGCGGTCCTTCTCCGACACGTCGTCGCTCGGGCTGGCGCTGCGCAACACGGCGCGGGTCGTGCCGGTCGTCGTGCTCGGCCTGGCCGGGCTGGTGGCGGCTGCGGTCGGGTCGGTCCTGCGCCGCCGGTTGCACGTGGGGGTGGCGGTGGTCATGGCCGCCGTCGCCGCCGCCGGTCTGGGGCCCGTGTGGCGGACCGGGTTCCTGTCGGACGGGGTCAGGCGTCCCGAGGACGTCCCCGATTACTGGACGGCGGCGGCGGCCGAGCTCGACGCAGCCGGGAGCGCGACCCGGGTGCTCGAGATCCCCGGCGCCAACTTCGCGGCCTACCGATGGGGCAACACGGTCGAGCCGATCACGCCCGGTCTCATCGACCGGCCCTACCTGGCGCGCGAGGTGCTGCCCTACGGCACGCCGGCGTCGGTGAACCTGCTCGACGCGCTCGACCGGCGCATGCAGCAGGGGACCTTCGAGCCGTCGTCCCTCGCTCCCGTGGCCCGCATGTTCGACGCTGGCACCGTCTCGCTCCGGTCGGACCTGCAGTTCGAGCGCTTCGGCACGCCCCGCCCCCGTCTCCTCTGGTCGGCCCTCACCGACCCGCTCGCCCCTGGCCTCTTGCCACCGACGCCGTTCGGACCGGCCGAGCGGAACACGCCGTCCGGGCGGATCCCCTCGCTCGACGAGCTCGAGCTGCGGATCCCACCCGGGGCCGCCGACCCCCCGCCGGTGGCCCTGTTCGACGTCGAGGACCCGCTGCCCATCGTGCACACGGCGTCGTCGACGAACCCCGTCGTGCTCGCCGGTGACGGTGACGGCATCGTCGACGCTGCCGCCGCCGGCCTCCTCGACGGCCGTGCCCTGCTGTTCGAGTTGGCGGCGATGGACGACGTCAGGTTGGACGACGCCCTCGGCGCCGGCGCCGACCTGGTGCTGACCGACTCCCACCGTCGTCGCCCCCAGAACTGGTTCTCCTCGCTGCGGGAGACGATGGGTTCGACGGAGCGGGCAGGGCAGGACCTCCCCGACCCAGGGGGGCTCGACTTCCGCCTCGACCCGTTCGGCGACGTCTCCGACGCCGCCCGCACCGTGGTGGAGCACGAGGGCGGACGGGTGGACGCCACCGGTGGTGGGGAGGTCGTCCGACCGGAGGACAGGGCCGTGCACGCCTTCGACGGGGATGCCCGCACGGCGTGGCGAGTCGGCGGGCCCGACCCCGCCGGTGAGCGCCTGACGCTCGAGCTCGACGCGCCGGTCACGGCGGACGGCGTGACCCTCACCCAGCCGCAGGACGGTCCGCGCGACCGCGTGCTCACCGTCGTGCGCCTCCGCTTCGACGGCGGTGAGCCGTTGACCGTGACCCTCGGCGAGCAGTCGCTCGACCCGCAGGGCCAGACGATCCCCTTCCCGGCACGATCGGTCCGCCGCCTCGAGGTCGAGCTGGTGGAGACGACCGTCCCCCCCTTCGACCCTGGTCGGGCGAACGCCGTCGGCTTCGCCGAGGTCGGCCTGGCCGACGTGCGGGTGGTCGAGACCGTCCGGCTGCCGGTCGACCTGGCCGGGCGGGTCGACGACGAGGCCGCCGGGCACGGCTTGGACGTCGTCATGTCGCGCCTGCGGTCCGACCCGGGGGAGCCGGGACGCCAGGACCACGAGCTGGCGCTCGAGCGCCGCTTCGAGCTGCCCGACGCCCGGTCGTTCGCGCTGACGGGGACCGCCCGGGTGAACCCGAACGTGCCCGACGACCAGCTGGACGAGGTGCTGGGCACGGTCGCTCCTGGCACCACGTTCACCTCGTCGGGCCACCTCCACGGTGACCCGGGCGCTCGCGCCTCGAGGGCGTTCGACGGGGACCCCGACACAGCCTGGACCGCTCCGTTCGGTGCGCAGGAGGGTCAGTCGCTGGCCGTCAGCCTGCCCGCGCCCGTCACCGTCGACCACGCCGACCTCACCGTCGTGGCCGACGGCCGCCACTCGGTGCCCACCCGGCTGCGGCTCGAGGCCGACGGCGTCCCCGTCGCCACGATCCCCGTGCCCGAGATCGTCGACGGGGGTGTCGAGGGCGCCACCTCCAGCGTCCCGCTGTCGTTCGAGCCGGTGCAGGCGCAGGACCTGAGGCTGGTGGTGGAGGAGGTGCGACGCCGGACCGCCATCGAGGGGGATCCGGCGCCCGACGCGACGTTGCCGGTGGCCGTCACCGACGTCGTGGTCGAGGGCGTGGCGGGACCCGAGGACCCGGGTGAGGTCGCTGCGACCTGTCGTGACGACCTGCTCACGATCGACGGGCACGGCGTCGGCATCCGGCTCCGTGGTGCCCCCTCGGAGGGTCGCTCGGGCCTGGCTTTGGAGCCGTGCGGCGGAGCGGTCGACCTCACGGCCGGCAGCCACCGCCTGGGGACGCGACCCGGCCTCGACACTGGCATCGACATCGACCGGGTGGTGCTGTCGTCCGGCGCGACCGGTGCCCCCGTCGGTGTCGAACCCCGTGGGCTCGCCGACCCGGCTCCTGGCGCCGCCGTGGAGGTCGAAGGCACGGGGTCGACGTCGTTCGACCTCTCCATCAGGTCCGACGGGGAGCCCTTCTGGCTCGTGCTGGGACAGAGCTCGAGCGACGGCTGGGAGGCGGACCTCACCGAGGGCTCGCTGGGGCCGCGCCAGCTCGTCAACGGCTTCGCCAACGGCTGGCTCGTCACCCCACCCGGTCCTGGGACGGTCGGGGTGGAGCTGCGCTGGACCCCGCAGCGGCTCGTCTGGGCCGGCCTCGCGCTGTCGCTCGCCGCTGTGCTCGCCTGCATCGCCCTCGTGGCGGGGACCTCACGCCGCTCTCGGCTCGCACCCGAGGGTGGCACCGACGGCCTCTCGGCGGTGGCGGTGCTCGGTTCGCCGGCGACCTACCCGGTCGGTTCGACGCCCTCGCTGTCGATGACGGCCTGGATGGCGGCGGTGGCCGGCGTGGCCGCTGCCGCAGTATCGGTCCCCTGGATCGGCCTCGTTGCCGGCGTGGCACTCGTGCTCGTGGCGCAGGTGCCGGGGGCGAGGGGGATCGTGACGCTGTCGGTCCCGGCGCTGCTCGTGGCGAGCCGGCTGGCCGAGGAACCCAGGCTCGCCTGGCTCTCGCTGGCGCTCCTCGCGGTCGACGTCTCCGTCTGGATCGTCCGCTCCCGCCCTCGGCGCAGCTGAGCGCGCCCGTGGTGTGAGGGCGCCCGGCTACGAGGTCCCGCCCGCTTCCTCGCCAGAGGCGACGACGTCGAGCTCCGGCACCTCCAGCATCCGCTGCCACTCGATGCCCGCCCTGAACCAGACCTCGCGGAACTGCTCGGGCGGGAGCAGCACCTCGGCGGTGCCCTCCTCGATGCGGTAGGGGAACCGCTGCCGGGCCACGGGGTCGGCACGTGCCGACGTTGCGTCCTCACCGAACCCCACGACGACGGTCACCCGTCCACGGCGCCCGGGGAGGGGGATCGACGGGGCGTCGGTCTCGGTCTCGGTGTCGGGGACGTGGAGGACGACCCTGGTCGAGTGGACGTCGCCCTCCTCCGAGCTCGTCGAGAGCGTGCGGCGCTCCACCACGCTCCCGCCGATGGTGACGGTGACCACCACCGTCGGGCGCGCCGTCGTGTTGGTCGCACGCACGTCGAGTGCGAGCTGGGTCCCGCTGAGGACCTCGAGCCGGGTCGTGACGATCTCCGGCGTCACCGGGTAGACCCGGGGATAGAGCTCCCCCAGCGGCACCGACGTCTGCTGGCGGACGGGGGTCCTGTCCGGCATGTCAGCGATCAGGTCGAGGTTGGCCGGCCCACGGTCGGTGGCGAAGAGCTGCTCACCGTCGAGGCCCGGGTCGTTCGAGGCGAACGGGTTGAGGAACATCAGGTACGGCTGGTCCTCGGCCAGGAACACCAGGGAGGGCCCGTCGATCGACGCCGTCGATTCCTTCCACGGCACCTGCGCCTCGCTCTGCCGGCGGACCACGTCGAAGCGGTCGAGGGCGGGCAGGACCGTGGCGAGCGTCAGCGCTGCGAGCAGTGCGAGACCCCAGGCTCGGCGTCGGCGCCAGGTCGCCAGCAGCGCCGTGGCGATGAGCACGCTCACTGGTGCGTAGAGGGGGATGTAGTAGTAGGGGCCGGTGAACTTGGCGAAGTTGCTCGACAGGCTCATCCCCCAGAACGGGAAGTAGCCGAGGGGGAACGCCACGCTGATGGCGAGCAGGGCGATGGTCGTCCGGTCCCGCCGTCGCAGCCACAGGCCGCCGAGGGCGACCAGTGCGCCGAGGTAGGTCCCGGTGAGGAACAGCGGGAACCAGAGGCCGTTCTTCGCCGACCCGAGGGCGGCTTCGCGGAGGTCGTAGTTCACGATCCCGAGGGTCGGCATGATCCGCCGGGGGCCGAACCCGAACTTGTCGAGCGCGTCGACCGCGGTGATGGGGAACTCGAGCGGTCCCCCGGTGATGTACGCGTTGTATCCGAGCGTCGCCGCCACCAGCGGCAGGAGGCCGAGGGAGAACCACAACGCCGGCAGCACGAGGGAACGCCACTCCGCCCGTCGGGTGAAGGCCACGTAACCCACCACGGCGAGCCCCCAGAGGACGGCGTCGAACGGGCGGGTCAGGAAGATCCACCCGAGGAGAGCACCGGCCACCACGATCCGGACGGGCCGTCCGAGGCGGACACCGGAGAGCAGTGCGGCGGCGTACAGGAGGCCGAGGCCGAGGGTGAGCAGGTAGCCGAGGTACATGCCCCCCTGGATGGCGATGATCGGGCAGGCGGCCATCACGGCGGCGGAGACCAGGGCCAGGGTGTGGTCGGAGGTGAGCTCCCGGGTGAAGGCGTAGGTGCCGACCACGGCGAGGACGGCGCCGACCGGGAGGGCGGCGGCGGGTGATCCGAGCACGGTGGCGGCCGCCGCCAGGGCGAGGGGCCACCCGAGCGTGTACTGGGAGAACAGCGCCCCGTCGGCGGCGCCGGCCAGCCACGGCCTGAAGAACAGGGGCGCGCCACCGTCGGTCGAGGTGAGCCGGCCCGACCGCAGCACCTCCATGTGCCACAGGTAGACGGGCTCGTCGCGGTTCCAGGAGTAGGCGGGGAACAGCACGTGGCGGGCCACGACGGTGGCCACCGCCACGAACGCCGCCAGGGCGACGAGGGGCCAGTACTGCGCCAGGAGCTGCGCCGGCGTGGACCTGGCCCGCTCGCCGTCGACCTGCACGACGGGCGGGACGGCGACCTCGGTGCGCAGGTCGACCACGGAGCCGAACCATACCGGTCGTCTCGTGGCCGGCCCCCCACCCCGACGGGACGGGCGAGGATCGTGCGGGTGCGTTCGGATTATGCGAGGTCGGCGGAGGCGTCGGGACGCCGGGTGACGGACAGGGGGGCCGGCCTCGGCATCGGGGAGCCTCGGTCCGCAGGCCGCACGGCCTCGTTAGGGTGACCCGAGCGGCTGGATCCAAGGGGGGCGAATGAGCATTCTCGGCACGCGCGTCGTGCGCAAGGAGGACCCGAAGTTCCTCACGGTGGGGGGGACTTACGTCGACGACGTGCGAGATCCTCGCCTCGACGGTGCCGCCCGGGCCACGTTCGTGCGCTCGACCATGGCCCACGCACGCATTGCGTCCGTCGATGTCAGCGAGGCGCAGGGTGCCCCGGGGGTCATCGCCGTGCTCACGGCTGCGGACCTCGGGCTCCCCCCGCTCCCGCCCTCCATCCCCCTGCTCAACCAGTCGATGGTCCGCCCGTTCCTGGCCGACGGCACCGTCCGCTTCGTCGGCGAGCCGGTGGCGGTGGTGCTGTCCGAGGACGGGCCGTCGGGTGAGGACGCGGCCGAGCTCGTCTTCATCGACTACGAGCCGCTCCAGGCGGTGGTCGATCCCGAGGACGCAGTCCGGGACGAGATCGTCATCCACGGCGAGGCGGGGACCAACCTGGTGATGGAGATGGATTTCGGGTCCGATCCCGACCTGTTCGCCGGGTGCGAGGTGGTCGTCTCGCAGCGGGTCGTCAACCAGCGGGTGGCGGGCGCGCCGCTCGAGGTGCGGGCAGGCGCTGCCGCCTGGGGCGACGACGGCCGCTGCACCTACTGGTGCAGCACCCAGGCCCCCCAGGCGAGCCGCGACGCGCTGCAGACCGCCCTCGACCTCGATCCCGGCACCGTGCACCTCATCGCACCGGACGTCGGCGGCGGCTTCGGGGCCAAGATCGGTTGCTCGGCGGAGGACATCGTGGTCGCCTGGGCGGCCCGCCACCTGGGCCGGCCGTTGCGCTGGGTGGAGACCCGCACGGAGAACATGACGAACATGGGCCACGGCAGGGCCCAGATCCAGCGGCTCACGATCGGCGGCCGGCGGGACGGCACGGTCGAGGCGTACCGCCTCGAGCTGCTCCAGGACACCGGCGCCTACCCGGCGATCGGGGGGATCCTCCCGTATCTGACCCGCACGATGTCGGCCGGCGTGTACGCCATCCCGAAGATCGAGTGCAACCTCAGGAGCGTCGCGACCAACACCGCCCCGACCGTCGCGTACCGCGGCGCCGGGAGGCCCGAGGCGACGGCTGCGGGCGAGCGGGCCATGGACCTCTTCGCGATGGAGATCGGCATGGACCCCGCCGAGGTCAGGCGCAAGAACCTCATCCCGACCGATGCCTTCCCCTACACGACCGCGGTCGGCACGACCTATGACATCGGGGACTACGCCGGCGCCCTCGACCGCGCGCTCGAGGCGTCCGGCTATGGCCAGCTCCGGGCGGAGCAGGCGCTGCGGCGCGAGGCCGGTGCCCGGGTCGCCCTCGGCATCGGGGTGTCGATCTACGTCGAGGTCACCGCCGGTCCGACGGCAGGCGGCGAGCACGGGCGGGTGGTCGTCAACCCCGACGGCACGGCGACGGTCTTCACGGGCACCTCGCCCCACGGCCAGGGCCACGTGACCTCCTGGTCGATGATCGTGAGCGACCGGCTCGGCATCCCCATGGAGGACATCGAGGTCGTCCACGGCGACACCGACCTCGTCCCCAACGGCGTCGGGACCTTCGGGTCCCGCTCCCTCCAGCTCGGGGGCACCGCGGTCCACGAGGCGGCCGGCCAGGTGCTCGACCTGGCCCGCAAGATCGCAGGCGAGCTGCTCGAGGCGAACCCCGACGACGTCGTGCTCGACTCCGAGATGGGCCGCTTCCACGTGACCGGGACCCCGTCGGTAGCCAAGACGTGGGTCGACGTCGCGGCGGCAGCGGGCGACGGCGGCCTCGACGCCGAGACCGAGTTCACCGCTGAGAGCCCGACCTATCCCTTCGGCGCCCACGTGGCGGTGGTCGAGGTCGACACCGAGACGGGCAAGGTGACCCTGGCGCGGATGATCACGGTGGACGATGCCGGGCGCCTCCTCAACCCGCTGCTGGTGGAGGGGCAGCGCCACGGCGGCATCGCCCAGGGCGTCGCCCAGGCGCTGCTCGAGGAGATCGTCTACGACGCCGAGGGCAACCCCGTCACGTCGAACTTCGCCGACTACGCGTTCGTGACGGCGTGCGAGCTGCCGAGCTTCGAGCTCGTCACCATGGAGACGCCCACGCCCGTCAACCCGATGGGGGCGAAGGGGATCGGGGAGTCCGGCACCATCGGCTCGACGCCGGCGGTGCAGTCGGCGGTGGTCGACGCGCTGGCCCACCTCGGTGTCCGCCACGTCGACATGCCGGCGACGTCGGAGCGCGTGTGGCGGGCGTTGTCGGCGGCGGCGGAGGGGAGCGCCGCATGATGCGGGCGCGGCTGCGCAGCACCGGCGACCCGGACAAGATGAGCCAGCAGCACCCGGGAAGTGCCAGACAGCGAAGTGCCAGACAGCGAAGTGCCAGACAGCGAAGTGCCAGACAGCGAAGTACCGGACGGAGAAGTGCCGGACGGGGAAGTGCCGGACACGCGAGTGCAGGAGGGGAGCGTCCATGCAGGTGTCGATGACGGTCAACGGTGCTGCGCAGGTGCATGAGGTCGAACCTCGCACGCTGCTCGTCCACCACATCAGGGAGGCGCTCGGCCTCACCGGCACGAACGTCGGGTGTGACACGTCGTCGTGCGGTGCGTGCACCGTGCACCTCGACGGCGAGGCCGTGAAGAGCTGCACGGTGCTGGCCGTGCAGGCCGACGGGACCGCGATCACCACGATCGAGGGCATGGCCACCGCCGAGGGGCTCCACCCGATGCAGCGCGCCTTCCAGGAGCAGCACGGCCTCCAGTGCGGCTTCTGCACCCCCGGCATGGTGATGGCCGCCGTCAGCCTGCTCGACGAGATCCCCACGCCCACCGAGGCGCAGGTGCGGGAAGGGCTCGAGGGCAACCTCTGCCGCTGCACCGGCTACCACAACATCGTCCGGGCGGTGCTGGCAGCGAGCGGCCAGGAGCTCGACACGCCGGTGGCGGTCGGGGGGGCGGGCGCATGACCGACACGATCGACGCCCCGGCGGCGTCAGCGCCCTTCATCGGCACCCGACGCCTCCGCCGCGAGGACCCGGCCCTGCTCACCGGCGAGGCCCGCTTCACCGACGACCTCGTGCTCACCAGCGCCCTGTGGCTGGGGATCGTGCGCAGCACGATGGCCCACGCCCGCCTCGCCTCGATCGACCTCTCCGGTGCCCTCTCGCAGCCCGGCGTGGTCGCGGCCTACACCGGCGCCGACCTCGAAGGTGACTGGGCGGGCCCGATGCCCTGCGCCTGGGCCGTCACCGAGGACATGAAGAACCCTGCCCACCTGCCGGTCGCAGTCGGCAAGGCGTGCTACGTGGGCGATGCGGTGGCGGTGGTCGTGGCCGAGACCCGCAACGCCGCCATCGACGCCATGGACCACGTCGTCGTCGAATACGAGCCGCTCCCCGTCGTCGTCGACCTCGAGGACGCTCGCAGCGACCGCAACGTGATCCACACGGACCTCGGCACCAACTCGTCCTACACGTGGGTGCTCGCACCTGCGCCCGAGGCGGTCGAGCAGGCGTTCGCAGAGGCCGCCCACACGGTCCGGGAGGACTACGTCCAGCAGCGGCTGCTGCCGTCTCCCATGGAGACCCGCAACGTGGCCGTGGTGCCCGCCCCCTACGACGGTGACTACATCGTCTACACGTCGACCCAGATCCCCCACATCCTCAAGATCATGCTGGGCGTCACGGTCGGCATCCCCGAGCAGAAGCTCCGAGTCGTCGCCCCCTCCGTCGGCGGCGGCTTCGGGTGCAAGCTCGACGTGTACGCCGAGGAGGTCCTCGCTGTCGCCTTGGCCCGCAAGCTGGGCCGACCGATCCGCTGGACCGAGGAGCGCACCGAGGCGGGGACGGCGACCATCCAGGGTCGTGCGCAGGAACAGCACATCGAGCTGGCCGCCGACGCCGACGGTCGCATCACCGGCATCAGGGTTCGCCTCCTGGCCGACATGGGCGCCTACCTGCAGCTCATCACGCCCGGCATCCCGCTGCTCGGGGCGTTCCTGTACCACGGGTGCTACGACGTGGCCGCCTACTCCTTCGAGTGCACCGGCGTCTTCACGAACAAGACCCCCACCGACGCGTACCGGGGCGCAGGCCGGCCGGAGGCCAACTACGCCATCGAGCGGGCCATCGACGCCCTCGCCGCCCAGATGGGGATGGACCCGGCCGAGATCCGGCGGCGGAACTTCATCCGGGAGTTCCCGTACAGCTCGGCGCCCGGCCTGGTGTTCGACAGCGGCGACTACGAGCCGGCGCTCGACAAGGCCCTCGACCTGGTGGGTTACGACGGCCTGCGGGCCGAACAGGACAGGCGCAGGGCGTCGGGCGACCGCACCCAGCTCGGCATCGGCTTGTCCACCTACGTCGAGATGTGCGGGCTCGCCCCCTCAAAGGTGCTGGCATCGCTCAACTACTCCGCCGGCGGGTGGGAGTCGGCGACGGTGCGGATGCTGCCGACCGGCAAGGTGCTCGTCATCACCGGGAGCACACCGCACGGCCAGGGCCACGAGACCTCGTGGGCGATGATCGCCGCCGACCGGCTGGGGGTCGACCCCGACGACGTCGAGGTCCTCCACTCCGACACCGCCATCAGCCCGCTCGGGCTCGACACGTACGGCTCCCGCTCGCTGTCGGTCGGCGGCAGTGCGCTGTGGTTCGCCACCGAGAAGGTCATTGCCAAGGCTCGCTCGATCGCCGCCCACCAGCTCGAGGCGGCCGAGGACGATCTCGACTTCTCGGCCGGATCGTTCTCGGTGAAGGGCACGCCGTCACGGTCCATGACCATGGCTGCGGTCGCTTCTGCGGCCTTCACCGCCCACGACCTGCCCGAGGGCATGGAGCCGAACCTCGAAGCCCAGGTCACGTGGGACCCGCCCAACTTCACGTTCCCCTTCGGGGCACACGTGTGCGTGGTCGAGGTCGACACCGACACCGGCTCGGTCGAGCTCCGGGACTACGTCGCCGTGGACGACTGCGGCAATCAGGTGAACCCGCTCATCGTCGAGGGCCAGGTCCACGGCGGCATCGCCCAGGGCATCGCCCAGGCGCTGTTCGAGGAGGCGGTGTACGACGAAGAGGGCAACCTGCGCTCGGCCACCCTCGCCGACTACCTGGTGCCCTCGGCGCCCGACCTGCCGAGCTTCCGGCTGGCAAGCACCGTCACGCCGAGCCCCACCAACCCCATGGGCGTGAAGGGGATCGGCGAGGCGGGTTGCATCGCCGCCACGCCGGCGGTGATCAACGGCATCGTCGACGCCCTCCGCCCACTCGGCGTCACCGACGTCAAGATGCCTGCCTCCCCGTGGCGGGTGTGGGACACGATCCAGACCGCCACCGGGCGCCCCGCCGGTGACGCCGCCGAGGGCGAGCAGCCCGCGCCCGACCAGCCCGTGCCCGACCAGGAGGTCCCCCGATGATCCCCGTCGCTTTCGACTACCAGCGGGCCGGTTCGACCGAGGAGGCGCTCGCCCTCCTCGCCGAGCACGGCGACGAGGCCAAGCTCCTCGCCGGTGGGCACTCGCTGCTGCCTCTCATGAAGCTGCGCCTCGCCACCCCCGGTGTCCTCGTCGATGTCGGCCGGCTGCAGGACCTGTCCTACATCCGCGACGCAGGCGATCACATCGCCGTCGGCGCCCTCACCCGTCACCGTGACCTCGAGATCTCCGACGTGCTCGCCGCCGAGGTGCCCATCGTCAGCCACGTCGCGTCGCTCGTCGGCGATCCGCAGGTGCGCCACCGGGGCACGATCGGGGGCAGCGTGGCCCACGGTGATCCCGCCTCGGACCTCCCGGCGGTCGTGCTCGCTTGCGGGGCCACGCTGGTGGCGAGGGGTCCTGGCGGCGAGCGGGAGATCGCCGCCCCCGACTTCTTCCTCGGCTTCCTCGAGACGGCGCTTGCGCCCGACGAGATGCTCACCGAGATCCGCTTCCCCAAGCTGGCCGGCGCGGGGTGGTCGTACCAGAAGTTCAACCGGCGGGCCCAGGACTGGGCCATCGTCGGCGTCGCCGCGGTGCGCAACGGCACGACGGGGGTGGCGCTCGTGAACATGAGCTCGACGCTCGTCCGCGCCACCGGCGTGGAGGAGGCGCTCGCCCGTGGTGCCTCTGTCGAGGATGCCGCCCAGCAGGCCGACGCCGGCCTCGACCCGCCGGCCGATCTCAACGCCAGCACCGAGTACCGCCGGCACCTGGCGAAGGTCCTCGTGCGCCGGGCACTGGAGGAGGCGACCTGACGGCGCCTCGAAGTCGTCGTCGGCCCGGGGAGCCGGCCCCGTGACGGACGGCGTCGTGGCCGCACAGGTGGCCCCCGTCACGCCGGTCGGGCCCGAGTCGGTCGAGGCGGTGTCGGCCGGCCTGACCGACCACGGGTACCTGCCCGACGAGGGCCTCGCCACCGCGATCTTCCTCGCGCTCGCGTTGCAGCGTCCACTCCTGCTCGAGGGCGAGGCCGGTGTGGGCAAGACGGAGGTGGCGCGGGTCCTGTCCCGGTGGACCGGCGGCGAGCTCATCCGGCTGCAGTGCTACGAGGGCATCGACGTCGCCCAGGCCGTCTACGAGTGGGATTACGCCCGCCAGCTGCTCCACCTGCGTGCCGCCGAGGCGGCTGGTACGGCGGCGGGGACGGGGGCCGACGACCTCACCGACCAGCTGTGGTCGGAGCGGTTCCTCGTCCGGCGGCCGCTCCTCGCCGCCATCGATCACCGTGAGGGACCGCCGCCCATCCTCCTCATCGACGAGGTGGACCGGGCGGACGACGAGTTCGAGGCGTTCCTCCTCGAGGTCCTCGCCGACTACTCGGTGACGGTCCCCGAGCTCGGCACGTTCGCGGCGTCCGTGCCCCCGGTGGTGATCGTGACCTCGAACCGGACGCGCGACGTGCACGACGCGCTCAAGCGACGGTGCCTCTACCACTGGGTGGAGCACCCGGCCTTCGAGCGGGAGGTCGCCATCGTGGCCATGAGGGCGCCCCAGGTGGCTGCCTCGCTCGCCCGCCAGGTGGCGGCGATGGTCGAGCAGGTGCGCGGTCTCGGCCTCTACAAGCCGCCCGGCGTGGCCGAGACCATCGACTGGGCCAGCGCCGTCGCCGCCCTCGGTCGGACCGAGCTCGACGAGTCGGTGGTCGACCGCACGCTCGGCGCAGCCATGAAGTACCGGGAGGACCAGGAGCGGGTTCGCGCCGCAGGCGTGGCCGAGCTCGTGCGGGCCGCCGTGGCGCGCAGTGGCTGACGACGGGGAAGTCGCGCCGGCGGGGGGTGACCAGCGCGGCGTCCGCCTGGCGGTTGCCTTCGGGCGCATGCTCCGCCACGCCGGGGTGGCCGTCCCCGGCGGCGCCGTCGCCACCTTCGCCGCCGCCATCGACGCGATCGGGGTGGGCGACGAGCACCTCGTGTACTGGGCGGGCCGCGCCACGCTGCTCACCGCACCGGAGGACGCATCCGCCTACGACGCCGCCTTCGCCACCTTCTTCGCACGGGGGCAGGCGCTGGTGACGGCCGACGCCCCCGGCCCCCCGCCCCTCACGCTGGTCGACGAGGACGACGAGGGGGCCGACGGCGGTGACGGAGATCCGGAGCCGCCAGGGCCGACGCTCGCGCTCCGCTTCAGCCGCGGCGAGGTGCTGCGCCACCAGGATCTCGCCACCTGCACCCCCGACGAGCTGGCGGAGGCGTTCCGCCTCATGGCCGGCGTCCGGCTCGGCGGAGCGCTCCGGCGGGCGCGACGGCTGCGGACGCGGGCCGGCCGTCGAGGGCGGCCCGACCTGCGGCGCACGGTCAGGGCGTCGGTGCGCGCCGGTGGGGAGCCGGTGCGGCCCGTCCGGCGGGAGCCGAGGACACGGCCCCGCCGGGTCGTGCTGCTCGTCGACGTCAGCGGGTCGATGGAGCCCTACGCACGGGCGCTGCTCCGCTTCGCCCACGGGGCGGTGGCCGGCCGGCGCCACGTCGAGGCCTTCACGCTCGGGACCCGGCTCACCCGGGTGACCCGCGAGCTGTCCTCCCGGGACCCTGACGCTGCGCTGAAGGCGGCCACCGGCGCGGTGCCGGACTGGGCAGGCGGCACCAGGTTGGGGGACGGGCTGGCCGAGTTCGCCGGCACCTGGGGCGTGCGGGGCATGGCCAGGGGAGCGGTGGTGGTCGTGCTCTCCGACGGGTGGGAGCGGGGTGACGCCACCACCCTCGCCGACGCCCTCGCCCGGTTGCAGCGCGTGGCCTCACGGGTCGTGTGGGTCAACCCGCTCAAAGCGTCGCCCGGGTACGCCCCGTTGGCGGCGGGCATGGCGGCCGCCCTGCCCTACGTTGACGAGTTCGTCGAGGGCCACTCCGTGGCGTCGCTCGAGGACCTGGTGGAGGTGATCGCACGATGAGGGAGGTGTTGGCTGACATCGAGCGCTGGCGGCGTCAGGGCAAGCGCGTGGCCCTCGCCCGCCTCGTCGACGTCGAGGGCTCGGGTCCCCGCCTGCCCGGCGCAGCCATGGCCATCAGCGGCGACGGGGAGGTCGCCGGCTCCGTCTCGGGCGGCTGCGTCGAGGGAGCGGTCGTCGCCGAGGCCCTCGACGTCCTGGCCGGGGACGGGCCGGGGCGGCTCGTCACGTTCGGCTACAGCGACGACGAGGCGTTCGCCGTCGGGCTCACCTGCGGGGGCACCATGCACCTCTTCGTCGAGCGGCTCGACTGGTGACCGGGACCGGGGCGCTCTTCGACGGCCTGGCCGCCGCCCTCAGGGCCGAGCGCCCCGTCGCTCTCGCGACGGTCGTCGCCGGTCCCGGCATCGGCGGCGCCCTCCTGGTCGAGCCGGGAGCGGAGGGGAACGGGACGGATGGTCGTGGGACCCTCGGTGATCCCGATCTCGACCGGGTCGTGGGCAGGGACGCCGAGGCCGAGCTCCAGGCCGGCACCTCGGGCGTGCGCCACTACGGACCCCGGGGCGAGGCCCGCAGGGACGACGTGTCGGTGTTCATCGAGAGCTTCGCCCCGCCACCCCGCATGCTGATCTTCGGGGCCGTCGACTTCACCGCCGCCCTGGTGCGCCTGGCCAAGGTGCTCGGCTACCGGGTGACGGTGTGCGACGCCCGCGAGGTGTTCGCCACCAAGGCGCGCTTCCCCTTCGCCGACGAGGTCGTGGTCGACTGGCCGAACCGGCTGCTCGAGCGGATCGGGCCGGAGCTCGGACCCCGCGACGCCGTGTGCGTGCTCACCCACGACCACAAGTTCGACGTGCCCGCCGTGGTCGCCGCGATGAAGACGAAGGTCGGCTATCTCGGGGCGATGGGGTCGCGACGCACCCACGCCGAACGGGTGGACCGCCTGCGCCGAGAGGGGGTGGCTGACGAGGACCTCGTCCGGCTCATGGCCCCCATCGGCCTCGACATCGGCGCCCGAACCCCGGAGGAGACCGCCGTCGCCGTGTGTGCCGAGATCATCGCCCTCCGCACCGGCCGACCGGCGCCCTCGCTCCGGGGCGGCGAGGGGCCCATCCACCGGTGAGGCGCAGCGGGGGCCCGCTCCGGCGACCAAGGCCCTCGCCGGGCAGGCGCCACGTCGCGTCACGCAGGAGGTGCGGGTGAGCGCAGGCCGCGGCCCCCTCGCCGTCGTCCTCGCCGCCGGTGCGGGGACGCGCTTCGACGGTGCGCAGCACAAGCTCCTGGCCCCCTTCCGCGGCCGCCCGCTGCTGACCTGGGCGGTCGAGGCGGCGCTCGACGCCGGTCTGCCGACCGTCGTCGTGGCCGGCTCGGTCGATGTGACGGATGCCCTCGCGGATCTTCACGCAGCCGTCATCCAGAACCCGCGTTGGAACGAAGGACAGGCAACTTCGCTCCGGGCGGCTGTGGGGGTCGCCCTGGCGGAGGACCACGATGCGATCGTGGTCGGGCTCGGCGATCAACCCTTCCTCGCCCCCTCGGGGTGGACGGCGGTCGCCACCAGTCCGGCTGCGATCGCCGTGGCGACCTATGGCGGGCGGCGGGGCCAGCCCGTGCGCCTGGCGGCGGCGGTCTGGGGCGACCTGCCGACCAGCGGCGACGCGGGCGCCAGGCACCTCCTCGACGGGACCCGCCACCCGGTGGCCGAAGTAGCGTGCCTGGGCGACCCCGCCGACATCGACACCCAGGAGGACCTCCGACGATGGAGCTGATCAATGAGTTCAGGGTCGGGGTTCCCGTCGAGGAGGCGTGGGCCGTCCTCACCGACGTCGAGCGCATCGCCCCCTGCCTCCCGGGTGCGCAGCTGACCGAGGTGGACGGTGACACCTACACCGGCAACGTCAAGGTCAAGGTCGGCCCCATCACCGCCCAGTACAAGGGCACGGCCACCTTCGTCGAGAAGGACGACGAGGCTCACCGGGCCGTCCTCAAGGCCGACGGTCGGGACACGCGCGGCCAGGGCAACGCCTCGGCGCTCGTCACGGCCACCCTCGTCCCCGACGGGGACGCCACGTTGGTGACGGTGACGACCGACCTCACGGTGACGGGGAAGGTCGCGCAGTTCGGGCGCGGCGTCCTCGCCGACGTCAGCGCGAAGCTCGTCGGCCAGTTCGTGCAGTCCCTCGAGGCCGACGTCCTCGGCGGGGCGGCAGAGGCGTCGCCGGCCGACGTGGCCACGAACGGCGCCGCCGCCGCCACCGAGGCGGCCGGCACGCAGGCCCAGCCTGCGGCTCCCGCCGCCGGGCCCACCGCAGCGCCGGTGATCGCCTCCGGTCCTTCGGGGCCACGGAGGATCGAGTCGAAGGAGGCGGAGGCCGTCGACCTGCTCGGCACCGCAGGGGCTCCGGTGGCCAAGCGGATCGCGCCGGTGTTCGGGGTCCTGGTCGTGGTGCTCTGGCTCCTGCGCAGGCGGCGCAAGGGTTGACGTCACCGCCAGCACCACCGCCCCGACGCGTTCGGCGGCGCCGAGAGCCTCGGCCCGTGGACGACCGGGCCAGCGTCACCGCGCTCCTCGGACGCCCCCCTCGGGGGGCGTTCGTCGTCGTCGTGCGGGACGGGTCGGGAGGACCGGTGGTGCTCCGCAACGACCCGCTCCTCGACGACGGCACCCCCATGCCGACCCGCTACTGGCTCTGCGGCGCCGAGGTGCGTGAGGCGGTGAGCCGGCTGGAGGCGGCGGGAGGTGTGCGGGAGGCGGAGGCGGCGGTCGACCCGGCGGAGTTGGCGGCGGCCCACCGTCGCCACGCAGCTGAGCGCGACGCCCAGCTCCCGGCGGACCTCGTGGGACCCCGACCGTCGGGAGGCGTCGGGGGGACCCGCACGGGTGTCAAGTGCCTCCACGCCCACTACGCATGGCACCTCGCCGGGGGCGACGACCCGGTCGGCCGCTGGGTCGCCGATCGGCTCGCCGGGTCCGGCCAGGAGCGGGGGACGAGCGGCTCGGCCGCAGGCCAGGAGCGGGGGACGCGAGCGAGGGCAGCGAGCGTGGCCCGGGCGGCCCGGCTCGCCGGGTCCGGCCAGGAGCGGGGGACGTGAGCGACCCGGTCGTCGGGGCCGTCGACTGCGGGACCAGCTCGACCCGCCTCCTCGTCGCACGCCGACGCCCCGACGGGACGCTCGAGACCCTCGAGCGTCTGATGACCCTCACCCGCCTGGGAGCGGGCGTTGGCGCCACGGGAAGGCTCGACCCCGAGGCGATCGGACGGACCGTCGAGGTGCTGCACCGCTACCGGGAGGTCATGGACGTCCACGGTGTCGGCTCGCTGCGGGCCACGGCCACGTCTGCGGCGCGCGACGCCACCAACCGTCAGGACCTCCTCGTCGCCGCCGAGGCGGCGCTGGGCGCTCCCCTCGAGCTGCTCGACGCCACCGACGAGGGGCGCCTCTCCTTCCGTGGCGCCACCGCTGACCTCGACCCGGCCGACGGACCCTTCCTCGTGTTCGACATCGGTGGAGGGTCGACGGAGTTCGTGGTCGGGACCGACGAGGCGGAGGGCGTGGTGTCGGTCGACGTCGGTTGCGTGCGGACCACCGAGGCCTACCTCGAGCACGACCCGCCGTTGGCATCGGAGCTGAGCGCGGCGATCTCCGTCGTCGAGGCGCACCTCGAGGATGTCGCCAGGGACCTCCCCGCTGCCAGGGAGGCCAGGTCGGCCGTCGGCCTGGCCGGGACGGTGAGCACCGTGGCGGCGGTGGAGATCGGCCTCGCTACCTACGACCGTGACGAGATCCACCATTTCCGGCTCACGCGCGCCGCCGCCGAGGACGTGTTCCGCACCCTGGCCACCGAGTCGCTCGCCGACCGGGTCCACAACCCCGGCCTCGAGCCCGGGCGCGCCGACGTCATCGTGGGGGGGTGCTGCGCGCTGGTGGCCACCATGCGCTTCTTCGACCTCGAGGAGGTCCTCGTCTCCGAATCAGACATCCTCGACGGCCTGGCGCTGTCGCTGCTCGACCGCACCTGACGTGGACGGCCGCACCCCCACGGGACGTCCCCCACCGGGCGTCCTGCGCCCCGCCCCGGGTTCTCCCGCTCCCGCCCCCGGGTTGGCTCCCGCTCCCGCTCCCGGATTGGCTCCCGCTCCCGCTCCCGCTCCCGTCCCCGTCCCCGCTCCCGCTCACCCGGCAGCCGAGGCTCCGGGCATCGCTACGATGCGCCGGTGCCACTCCCGGAACGGCTGCTCATGGGTCCTGGGCCTGGCAACCCGTACCCCGAGGTGGCGCAGGCCTTCGCCCGACCCATGCTCGGCCACCTCGACCCCGCGTTCGTCGCCCTCCTCGATGAGACGTGTGACCGGCTCCGGACGGTCTTCCGCACGACCAACCCGCTGACCCTGCCGATCAGCGGCACCGGCTCGGCGGGGATGGAGGCGGCGTTCGTGAACCTCGTCGAGCCGGGGGCGCCGGTCGTCGTCGGGGTGAACGGCGTGTTCGGCCAACGGATGTGCGACGTCGCCGCCCGCAGCGGGGCCGAGGTGGTGCCCGTCGAGGTGCCGTGGGGCGAACCGGTGCCGGCCGAGCGACTCCTCGAGGCCCACCCCTCGCCGGCGGTGATCGCTGTCGTGCACGCCGAGACATCGACCGGGGTGCGGACCGACGTCGAGGAGCTCGGGCGGGGCAAGGGCGACGCCCTCCTCCTGGTCGACTGCGTCACATCGCTGGCAGGGATCCCCTTCGAGGCCGACGCCTGGGGCATCGACATCGCCTACAGCGGCACCCAGAAGTGCCTTGGCGTCCCGCCCGGCCTCGCCCCCCTGACCCTGAGCGAACGAGCCCGGGAGCGCATCGTCGCCGTCCCACGCTCCTGGTACCTCGACCTGAACATGATCGGCCGGTACACGGGTCCCGCCACGGGCACCCGCACGTACCACCACACCGCCCCGATCTCCATGGTCGCAGCCCTGCACGCAGGTCTCGGCGCGGTCCTCGACGAGGGGTTGGAGGCGAGCTGGGCCAGGCACGAGGCCTGTGGCGAGCAGCTGCGCACCGGCCTGCAGGCACTCGGCTTCGAGCTGTTCGCGGCCGAGGGTCACCGGCTTCCCCAGCTCACCACGGTCTGGCTCCCCGACGGCGTCGACGACGCTGCAGTGCGAGCCACCCTGCTGGCGCGGCACGGGATCGAGGTCGGCGGCGGCCTCGGAGCGTTCGCAGGCAGGGTGTGGCGGGTGGGGTGCATGGGCCACACGGCCCGCCCCCGCAACGTGGTTGCGTTGCTCGGGGCCCTGGCCGAGGTGCTGGGGCGGTGACCGGGGCGGGCGCGCCAGGACCCGTGCCCGTGCAGGTGACAGGTGGGCGGGCATGCGACTCGGCCGAGGGGACGAGGTGATCGGCGGGGGCGGCGGCGAGGTGCGTCTCACCGGTCGGCGGGTCACGCTCCGCCCGCTCGTCGTCGGCGACTTCGCCCAGTGGTCGGACGTGCGGGTCAGGAGCGCCTCGTGGTTGACGAGGTGGGAGCCGGCCAGGCCGCCCGGTGTCGCCGACGTCACCAGCAACCGGAGCGCCTTCGCCGCCCGGTGCCGGGCACGGGATCGGGAGCGCCAGCTCGGGACCGCCTACGGGTTCGGCATCTTCGCCGAGGACCGCTTCTGCGGTGAGATCAACGTGAACGGCGTGCAGCGCGGCCCGTTCCAGAGCGCGTACGTCGGCTACTGGATCGACGAGGCGTGCGCCGGAAGGGGCTACTGCCCCGAGTCGGTCGTCGTCCTCGCCCGCCACTGCTTCGAGGAGCTCGCGCTCCACCGCCTGCAGATCGCCATCATCCCCCGCAACGGCGCCAGTCGACGCGTCGTCGAGAAGCTCTGCCTGCGCGACGAGGGGGTGGCCGTCCGCTACCTCGAGATCAACGGCACGTGGGAGGACCACATCCGCTACGCGATCACCGCCGAGGAGTGGCAGGAGCGGCGGACCGAGCTGCTCGGCGCATGGGTGCTGCCTGCGCCGTGAGCGAGCGGGGGCGCGGCTGCTCGGGCCGTCCTCCTCCCTAGGCTCGGAGGGAGCATCGACGAGAGGCGGATCATGGCTGAGGACACCACCAGCACCCCCGTGCCCACGACCGAAGACGAGTGGCGGGCGAAGCTGACGCCCGAGCAGTACCACGTGGCCCGGGAGGGCGGCACCGAGCGCGCCTTCACCGGAGCCACCTGGGACGCCAAGACGCAGGGCACGTACCGTTGCGTCGGCTGCGGCGTCGCGCTCTTCCGCTCGGACGACAAGTACGACTCGGGCACCGGCTGGCCGAGCTTCTGGCAGCCGATCGACCCCGAGGAGGTCGAGGAGATCGAGGACCGCAGCCTGGGCATGCGCCGGGTCGAGGCCCGCTGCGCCACGTGCCACTCCCACCTCGGCCACGTGTTCGATGACGGGCCGAGGCCGTCCGGTCTCCGCTACTGCATGAACTCGGCCTCGCTCGAGCTCGAGCCGACGGAGGATGCGGGCTAGACCTGGGCTCGGCGAGAGCCGGGTGAGCCCTGCCCGTCGTCGGGGCCGGGTGGTCGTCCCGGCACGCTCGCACCTGTGCGCTCGTCGCTGCACGCACGCACCGGCATCGGGAGTCAGCACGGCGAGTCAGCACGGCGAGTCGGCACGGCGAGGCGGTCTGCGGCATGCTGTCGCAGGTCGCCACCCGGGCGGCCCAGGGGGAGATGCATGATGAGCGTGTACAAGGTCGTCGAGATCATCGGCACGAGCAGCCAGTCGTGGGAGGACGCGGCGGCGGAGGCGGTCAAGGAGGCTCGTCAGACCCTCCGAGGGCTGCGGGTGGCCCAGGTCGTCGAGCAGGACATCGACCTCGCCGAGGGGGATGCCCTCACCTACCGCACGAAGCTGCGCATCTCGTTCAAGTACGAGGGCACCGCCTCCTAGGGGCGCCGGGATCGGCGCGCCGGCACGAGCGCTTCGAGGGGCTACGTGCGCTTCGAGATCTTGGCCTGGAAGGCGGCCAGGCGCTCGGCGAAGAACGGCTGGCGCGTCGACCACACCTGTGTGTCGAGCTCGCGATCGACTGCGGCGGGATGGGTGTCGATGGCCCCCATGTCGGCGAGCGTGCGCTTGACCTCGGCAACGAGCGGCTTGGGCCCGGAGGCGGCCCTGGCCGCGATGGTCACCGCCTCGTCGAGCAGGGCTGCGTCCTCGTAGCAGCGCCAGACGAGCCCGGCTCGCTCGGCCGCACGACCATCGAGGACCTGGCCGAAGAGCACCATGGCGGCAGCGTTCTGGGGGCCGACCGCGTTGCGGAGCATCCAGGTGTGGCCGCCGCCAGGGTGGAGCCCGAGGTCGACGAAGCGGGTGTCGAAGCGGGCCCGCTCGGCCGCCACCCGGACGTCGCACACGAGGGCCAGGTTCATCCCGGCGCCCACGGCTGCGCCGTTCACCGCCGCCACCGTCGGCAGCGACGACCGGGCGACGCGGAGGAACCCCTCGTAGATGTCGGTGAGGCTCTCCCGGGTCGCCTCGGCCAGGTTGCCGAGGTTCGCACCTGCGCAGAACGCCGGCGCAGCGCCGGTGATCACCACGGCGCCCACGCCGTCGTCGGCTTCGAGCCGGTCGAAGACCTCGATGATCTCGGCCACCATGACGGCGTTGAGGGCGTTGCGGCGCTCCGGGTCGGCCAAGGTCACCACGGCCACCCGCTCGTCGGCTCTGACGTCCAGCTGCAGCTGTTCCATCGGTCGAGCGTAGGGGACCGGCCCCCAGGGCCAGCCGTCCCCGGCGTGGGCAGACCTACCCGGAGGTGAGGTCGCGCACCACGGCGGGGGAGTGCCGGAAGAAGCTCTCCACCTCTGGGTCGTAGACGAACTCGGGCTCGCTCGACCCCACGGTGCGCCGCAGCCTGACGCCCTGCCAGAAGTGCTCGACCGCTCCGGCAGAGGTGTGGTCGTAGCGGAAGCCGGCCTGCTTGAGGCGGCGGTTGTCGACGCCGCGGCCGTAGCGGAGCAGGTCGAGCACCTCAGGAGGCAGGTCGACGAGGCGGAGCCGCCTGAGCGGGGCCGCAGCCACCCCGGTGAGGACCGGGGGCAGGTAGAAGAAGGACTTGTCGCCGCAGATGGCGCCCACCTCGGTCCACGGCAGCAGCCCGTCCCCGGCCACGTTGAACACGCCGGGGACCTGGTTGCGAAGGACGAAGAGGAGCGAGCGGACGACGTCACCCTCCTCCACGAACTGGAAGCGGGGGTCGAACCCGGCGATGGCCGGTACGAGCGGCAGCTGGAGGGCGGCGACGAGCGGCGTGGTGATCTCGCGACCCACCACGTTGGAGATGCGCAGCAGCGACACCGCGACGTGCGGGTTGTCCTCGGCGAAGTCGCGGAGGTAGCCCTCGACCTCGAGCAGCGACGCCTCCACCCTGGTGCGCGGCGGAGCGGAGCGGGGCGTGTCCTCGCGGAACCAGACCGGGTCCTTGGCGGTCGCGCCGTAGACCAGGGTCGAGGACTTCACGATCACGGTGCGCACCGAGGACCCCGCTGCGCCTGCCGCCGCCAGCAGGTTCATCGTTCCGATCACGTTGATCTCGTGGAGCGTGCGGTTGCTCATCATCGTCGAGTCGACGATGAGGAAGGTGTGCACGATCGTGTCGATCTGCGCCGCCTTGACGATGCGGGACAGGATCGAGTAGCTCTCGTCGGCTCGGACGAACTCGGTGCGGTCGAGGGGCACCGTCGGCTCGCGGCGGTCGAGGCCGACGATGACGTCGACCGTGGGGTCCGCCTCGAGCTGCTGGGCGATCCGACCGCCCCAGAAGCTGGACAGCCCGGTGACGAGCACCCGGCGGCCCCCGCCGATGCCGGATGCTCCCTCGGGTGCCCTCGTCGCCACCGTCAGCCCCTCCACACGCTCTGGCGCTGGCGGAGCATGTCGTGGAGCGCCTCTTGGATCTGCTGGCGGATGGTCTCGGCCTCCTCCATGATCCGGCTCTTCGAGTATCGGGGCTGGTCGGCCTCGACGTCGAAGGTGACGGCGTCGAGGACCCGCAACCTGAACTTGGCCGGGAGGTAGGCGACGAGGCCGAGGAGCGGGCCGAACAACAGCTGGTTGGCGGTGATCGGGAAGTACGGCGTGCCCAGCAGCTTGGCCAGGGGCGGGATGTTGAGCAACGTCGGCATCGACTCCTCGGCGCCGACGACGGCGATGGGGATCACCGGGACCCCGGCCCGCATGGCGATCTCCACGAAGCCGCCGCGGCCGAAGCGCCGCAGCTGGTAGCGCTCCTGGTACGTCTTGCCGGGGCCCTTGGCGCCCTCGGGGAACACGAGCACGAGCTGGCCCTGCTCCTTGAGCAGCCGGTAGGCGTTGTCGGGGTGGGCCACGACGCCACCCATGCGGGACCAGAGGGTGCCGACGACCGGCATCCCCTTGAACATGCTGTCCGCCAGCCCGTAGACGGGGCGGCCGAGCTCCTCCTCGATGCCGTGGATGATCACCGGTGCGTCGGAGGGCACGGCGCCTGCGTGGTTGGCCACCAGCAGGGCACCGCCCGCCGACGGGATCGTGTCGAGCCCCGACCACTCGGCGCGGAAGACGTTCCGGTAGATCGGCCCGTAGATGCGTCGGGCGAGCTCTCGCATGTGCTCCGAGCGACCCCACTCGTCCACGTCGCTGCGTCGGGGATCGTTGGCCGGCGCCGGGCTCTCGGGGGCGAGGCCGGGGAGGTGGACGAGTGCTCCCGACATCGGCACCTCCTCGAGGACCGACGTCGCCTCGGCGAGCCCCGGGCGCACCTGTTGCGCCGATCCAGGCTTCGGGTCGGGCATGTGACGAGCGTACCCCTCCACCTCCCCGGGTCGAGCGGCCCTGGCCCTCACGCGTCGTCGGCGAAGGGGTCTCCCTCGGCCCAGCGGACGGCCCCCTCGCAGCCGCCTCGCGCACTGCACCACCGGCACGCCGGGTTGGCCGTCACCTGCGGAGATCGCAGCCCCAGGTGGAGCTCGGCCAGCGTGCGCACGCCGGCGATCGTGCGGCGGGCGGCCGCCTGCAACACGTCGAGGTCGACATCCACGACGAGGAGCGAGCCGCTGTCGAGCGAGTGGACGGCCAGACGCCGGGGTGGGACGCCGATGCGCAGGGTCTCGAGCAGTGCGTAGAGCCGGAGGTCGTCGAGGTGTTGGGCCCTGGCCGCGCCGCTCTTGAGCTCGACGAACACCCGTCCGGCCTCGGTGCCGACGGGGGCGCCGAGGGCGAGGTCCACCTTCCCGGAGACGACCACCTTCCCCCCGCACAGCTCGGCCTTGAGGCGGGCCTCCGTGGTGGGTCGCCACGACGACTTGAGCGGCGGCCACTGGTCCAGGAAATCGGAGACGAGGTTGTTCACGTCGCTGCGGAGCTCGGCCAGGTCGGCCTCGTCGAGGCGGCCGAGGAACGCGCCGATCCCGCTGTCGGGGTCGTCCGCCATGCGGGTAATGGCGGTGTCGACGAGGTGGAGCGGTGACGCCGGGCCTGCCAGGTGCACCGACAGCTCGATGGCCCGGTGGGCGACCGTGCCCCGGGCGTTGGCGAGGTTCCAGTCGAATGGCACCTGCTGCTCGGCCACCTCGTGCGCCTCGCAGGCGAACACCCGCCCGAGCGGCGTCTTGCCGACCCAGAGCGGTCGCTCGAGGAGGACGGCGAGGTCGGTGATCCCACCCTCGAGGCAGGCCCGCAGCTCCCGCCGCAGCGCCAGGTCGAAGGTGGGTCTCGGCCCCTCACCCCGGAGCATCGTGAGGGTGTCCGCCTGCGCCGGCGTCAGCGGCCGGTCCACGAGGCGAGCGTAGGACGGGGTGTCGCACCCCCTCGGCATGCTGTCCCCATGGGCGCCTCAGCACTGCACTTCGCCACCACCGCCCGGCTCCTGTCGGCCGAGGCCCGCTCCCTCGGCCTCGAGGTGCCCGGCTTCCGGAGCCCGCCCCGACTGGTCGGTGCCGACCGCTCCCTGCGGCGCCGGGCGGGAACCGCTCCCACCGTCGCCGTCCGCCTCACCGGCCGGCCCCGGCCGGCGGTGGTGGCCGACATGATCGAGGGGTTCGTCGTGGCGAACGGCCTCGCCGGTCCTGCCGCCGACCGCTGCCGTGCCGCCCTCTGGAACGTCGTCGAGCCCGTGGCGGTCACCTCGGCCGCGTGAGGCGGGCCTCGACCGCGGGGTTCCCCTACCGGCCGGTGCCGGGGTCCGAGCATGAGCACACCGGTCGGCACCGACCTGCGGTCACCTTCGTCGCACAACTGCAACGAACCTCGTGTCAACCGCACCGGTGCCCACGGCGTCTCCTTCGAACAAGCATCCGGCCCCGGCCGGTCGAGAGAGAAGAGGGCACCGATGAAGCGCATCGCCGTGATCGTGGTCACCGTCCTGCTGGGCGGCCTGGCCTCCGTCAGCACCGCTGGGGCCGCTGGTCCCTTCTGCGGGCAACGCTGGGGCTCGTCGCCCAAGGTGGTGTTGACGGGTTCCACCGGCGAGGTGGTCGACGTGCGTGCCGGCCGCCACGCCTGCTTCGACCGGTTGGTACTGGACGTCCAAGGTGACCTCGACGGCTACTTCGTGCGGTACGTCGACGTCGTGCGACATGACGGGTCGGGCATCGCCGTCCCAGTGCGCGGTGGCGCGCGTCTCGAGGTCACCGCCACGGCCGGGGTCGCGCCGACCGACGCCTTCTTCCTCGACGACGGCGAGCTCGTCGACGTGGCCCGGTACCGCACCTTCCGCCAGGTGGCCTGGGCAGGGAGCTTCGAGGGGCACTCGACGGTCGGTCTCGGCGTCCGGGCCCGACTGCCGTTCCGCGCCTCCATCCTGAGTGGGCCAGGCGGCACGTCCCGGCTGGTGGTGGACGTCGGCCACCGGTGGTAGGCGACGCCTCTCACACCCCGTGTCGACTCGTCCGACGGGTCCGGGTCGGGCGGCAGCGGCGAGCTCGGGCCACGTCGGGTGGTGTGCACAAGGGCTTGCGGGACACTCAGGGTGCGTGACCGACCGGACGGGCGGCCGTCGACGCCCCCAGAAGCGCTTCGCCGTCGGAGACCCAGAGAGACGGATGACCACCACGCCGTTCCATGCCGGCCGTGCCCCCGGTGGGAGTCGAACTCTCCTGCGGACCGTGTCGGAACATGCCACCTACTGCCGGATAGTCCGCTGAGCAGGGGTTTCTCCGACCAGGCAGTCCGTCGTCTAACAACTGATCCCGGTGGATGTCGCCTCGTTCGTGACCAACTCGTGACCAACTCGTGACCAGATCCCTGGCCCAGCCCAGCGCGCCGGCCCATCCGCCGTCACTCCCGCCCGGCGCCGGCCGCCTCGCAGCCAATCGAGCGGGAACTCACCTCGACGGGGGCGAAGGTGGTGCCGTCCTCGGCCACAAGACCTGCCAGACGGAGGGTGCCCACGGTGCCGCCGCAGGACAGGGGGTCGGATGTAGTGGACGGCTCCAGCAGCACCTCGCCCTCTCCGCCCGTGGCGGGCTGTCTGGTGGACGGCTCGAACGCCATGTTGATCTCGTCCGTGCAGAAGTTCGTCGCGAGCTTCTCCCCCCGCAGGACCTCTACCGTGATAGCGGGGTCGGGCAGCGAGATCGGGATGGTCGTGGTCTCGTCCACTGCCCGCTCCCGTGCGTCGACCATGAGGGTCACGGCGATGTCGCCCGTAACTGTGGCGGCCCAGAAGTAGGCGTCGCCGCACGCCCCCGAGGCGGCCAGCTCGACGTCCGACTCTCCGGTCGGGGCCTCGTCCAGTACCTCGGACTCGCCGTCACCGGCGGCAACGTCTGAGTGGCCGCTGTCCGGACGCTGCGCAGCGAACACGCCCGCACCCAATACGGCGACGAGCACGAGCGGTAGGGCGGCGAGTGCACCGTTGCGAGTACGACGCCTGCGCCGCCGAGCGACCAAGTCGCTCCACAGGACGTCGGCCCGCGGCGTCCCGCCGGCCGAGTCGGTGAGCCGTTCCAGGCTGCCGCAGATGTCGTCGTCGACGTCACGCATGACGCATCTCCCCATGTGGTGCCTGCGCTTCGGGTGGTTCTCCGAGGGCTGTTCGCAACGTTGCCCGTGCCCGGTGCAGATGCGTCTTCACGGTTCCTTCGGCGATGCCGAGGCGGGCCGCTACCTCTGCGACTGGCATGTCCAGCAAGTAGTGGAGGGCAACAACCGACCTCTGCGAACGGGGTAGGTCCCTGAGGGTCTCGGCGAGGCGCCTATCGAACGGGACCGCCGCGTCTGCTTCGGCGGAGGGCGCTGGGCGGTTCGCGCTCTCGGCTGCGAGCCGGTCGAACGCCCGGCGCTCCGCCGCCTGCGTGCGCCAGCGGCTGCGGGCACGGTTGATGGCTGCGGCAGCAACCCAACCGGGCAAGTTGTCGACCGGTCGGTTCTTCGTCCACACGTCCACAAGTGCGTCCTGCACGGCGTCCTCCGCTCGCTGTCGGTCGCCGCACGCGGCCGTTACCGCACGCACGACACGACCGTGGTCGTGGAGAAGGAATGCGCGAATGGCTTCGTCGTGCACGGCACTCCTCTCTGACGGGTAGACGCAGCTCGGACCGTTTTGGGTTGACAGGGGCGCGCAATCCCCCTCGGGGGCCACGGAGCGGGGCCTTCCCGCCGGCGCCACACAAGATCGACAACGCCACACCTTCGCCTGCGGTGCCGGGCGCCCGCGCCGAATTCTGCCGGGTCTTCGGCGGCCGTGCCGCTCGCAACTGGGTGATCGGGGCGGGCGCCGGGCCAGAGCCCGAGGGAGCGCGGCGGCCGAAGATGGCCGGCTACCAGTCAGGCACGTAGGGCGGCTACTCCTGGGAGTAGCTCCTCCAGTTGCCGGCGGGCGGGCTGATGGGTGGCTGCTCGATCATGGACGGGCTCTCCTTGAGCGATCTTCTGCCCGCTTCGAGCCAATCAGGCTCCGGTCCTCACCACCTCGGTCAGCGGTTGACCTCCTTTCATCCGCCTGACTAACAAGACCCTGTCGCTATCGACGGGCGACGCAGCCAACACGTTCTCTGGTCCCGGGAGGGTTTCCCATACCGCCCCAGGCGGACGTGAGAGGGTCGCCCGCACCCCCTCTGCCCACATCGTCGTTGAGTCATTCGACGGAACCGATGCATAGATGGCCCCGAGTCTCTCCGGCGGAGGAGGTAGCGTCGTCCAACCAACCTCATTGAAGGAATAGACACTCCACGCGTCATCCAGAAGGGGCGGACCCGTCGGAATCATGAGCAGCCCGTCGGCCGAACAAATCGCTTGAAACTCACCCCCACCGTCCACTGGACCCGCTCGAGCGATCGAGCTCCAGCGTCCTGTAGTCGGATCGAAGACGCTACCGCTGAGCGGCGGTTCGTCCGGGGTCAGGCTTGTGTCAAGTATGCCGCTCTGCCCGAAAACAGCGACATTCGCCGATTGGGAACCACCAGCAACGAGGAGACCGCCGCTGATGCAGACGCGGTCCCACGGGGCTGGCGCATCGGGTAGCTGCTCCCACCGCTTGAGACCATCGTCGTAGACGTACGCCGTCGACTCGAGTTGCACGAACGACCGCTCGCCGATCGAACCAATTGCCGCAAGCGAGAGGACCTCGCTGGTACCGGCAGGAGACTCAACTGCCGTCCACCTGTCGTTCGACGGGGCGTAGAGTGCTGCCGCCAAACCTCCCGGCTCACACACCGGCAGGGCACCACCAGCGTCGCTCGAGGTGCCGCACCTGTTCCCGAGCACGAGGTACGCGTCGCCAGCCCATACGGCAATGGGGTTATACAAGGACTCCTGGAATGGCACCGGAGCTGTTAATCGCCAGGTTCCGGATTCGACATCGAACAGTGCTGCTTGTCCCTTGTGGTTCGCCGGCATCGCAAGAACATGCTGTTCCCGAGAGGAAGCCACTGCTGACCCAACATCTAAACGAATCGGCGGAGCGAGTGTTTTCTCGCCCTCGCCAACTTGGGGCAAGTCTTGATCGGAGATCACGGCCGGCTCGGACCCGCAGGCCACCAGTACGGCTACAAGCAGCGAGGTGAGCACCAGGCGCATAAAAGGTCACGCTACGCGCTTGATCGGTGCCGACGCCGCCAGGTCGATTCCCAACGGTGTTACCTGGCTCTCGAAGGGGCAGCCGGTGCTGGATGACGGTTGGTGAGCGACCTTCACGGCGCACGTGGACGCTGAGGCGGTGGCGTCCTCGACGTCGGCTTCCTTGGTTGTCACGAGGCTCCCCGTCGTTGCCAAGACCACGGTGATGAGCATCACCCACAACATGAGCTTCACCCACGGCGGCAAGCGCCGGTACCGATGCCACACGCCCACGCCCTGAACATACATACGCCGGAAGGTGACCGGCTCAGGCGGCAGGCCCGTTGCGTCCGACGCGGCCGCTCCTGCCGGTCAGTCCAACCCGTGATCACATTCCTGGCAAGCCGATGTCGAGGCCGCGATCAAGTGTTCGGGTCGGCGGTTGCAGGTCGAGGTGCTGGACTCGCTCGGTGAGTCGGGCAGTCGAGGCTGCCCGTACGGCGTGCTGGTGGTGCTCCTCGGCTGAGCGTACGAGGGCCAGGTAGGGCTGGGCGCGCACGTCGAGGTCGGCGACGAGATCGCGCTTCTCGGCGACGACGTCGGCCGCTTCGCGTACGGCGTGGCCGGCGCTGCGGCGACGCCAGATCGGCGCACGCTGGTGCTCGTCGACCCGCCGCCGGTGCATGGCCTCGGCGTCGGCAAGCTGGTCTTTGGCGTGACGTAGCGGCTCGGTGAACGGCTTGGCCCGGCGTTCGGCGGTCATGAGCTTCCTGAGGGTGGCGGTGACGACCGCTTCTGCGTCTTCGCGGACCGTCCTCGGCGTTCGTTGTGGGGCCTGTGCTTCGAGTTGCCGTCGTTGCGCGACGGCGGGCGTGTCGGCCCGGTCGTTGGCGAGGGCGTGTTCGAGCACGTCCCGCGCTTCTTCGAGGTCACTGCTCGCGGCCACCACGAGCAGGTGGTTCTGGTCCCGGCCCCGGGTGGCGCCGACGTAGAGGCTGCGGTGGGTGGTGGCCGGGGTGACGACGGCGAGGCTGATGTCGACGGTGTCGCCTTGGTGACCGTGGGCGGTGGCGGCGTAACCGAGGCGGAGGTGAGCCCGGACGTAGTCGGCCGGGAGGGTGACGAGGCCGTGTCCCTGGTCGTGGGACACGGCGACGCTGCCGTCTGGGCGCATGGCGGTGATGGTCCACCGGTCCCGGTTCCGGACGGGCTCGCCTCGGTCGGTGGTCAGGGTCCGGTCGTTGCGCCGGGTGACGACGATGTCACCCACCGAGGCGGTCTCCCCCCCGGCGATGCACACCGCGGGGCCGAGGAGCTGGCCGAGCTGGTGGCGTCGGGCCTGGACGGCCTGGTTGAGGGTGTCGACGTGGTCGTTGGTCTCCGGCACGACGGCGACGGTCCGGCCGGCGGCGGTGTGGTTGACCCACCGGTGGGCGACCTCGGTTGCCAGCTGGTCGAAGGTGCCGGCGGTGACGCGGCGGTGGTGGAGGTAGGCGTCGAGCGCGTCGGCGCGGCCGGCTCGGAGACCGAGTGACGCCTGGTGCTCCCAGGTGTTCTTGAACCGGTGGATGGTGGCGAGCTCGTGGGCGGGGTTGGTGCGGCACAGCTCGGCGAACATGCCGCCGCGCCCGACGGCTTGCAGCTGGCGGGGGTCACCGACGAGCACCAGCCGCCATCGCTGGGCCTGGGCGAGGCGGGTGAGCTGGTCGAGGGCGCCGGTGCCCACCATGCCCGCCTCGTCGACCACCACGGTGGCGCCGGACCGAAGTCGGTACTCCTCTCGAGGTATGCGGGCGCCGCCCCACTCGTGGAGGAGCTTGGCCAGCGTGTCGGCGGCCATGCCGGTCTCGTCGCCGAGGACCTTGGCTGCCTTGGCGGTGGGGGCCACCCCGAACACGGGGCGCCCATGGCTGACGAGATCGTCGACGGCCCGGCGCAGCATGGTGGTCTTGCCGGTGCCGGCTGGTCCGACCACGAGCACCAGTCCGTCGTCACCGGCCACCGCCCGGGCGGCGGAGGCCTGGAGGATGTCGAGCCCGACGGTGTCGACCGCCGAAGACGGGTGCTCCGGTCTCTGGTTGGTTTCCATGGCGAAGAGGAGGACCCGCTCCTCTTGGGCGAGGACGAGGTCGCTGGTGAGGCCGGGTTCGGTGGGGGCGACCCACACCGGCCGGCCGTCGGAGGACCGGACGGGACTGTCGCAGGGCGGGTCGAGGCTGGTGCAGGCGGCCAGCACCCGGTCGCAGGCCTGCTCCACGGCGCCCGCCCAGTCGCGCCCGGAGAAGCGGGACACGGGCGGGGTGAGGTCACAGACGGCCCGCAGGATGTCGGCCCGTGTCCAGGTCGAACCGGCGGCGGAGAGCTGCTCGAGGACGTCGGGGACGGTCGGCATGCTCGGTTCCACGAGCCTGGCAGCGTTTCGGACCTCGGCGGACAACCGGGCCGGGGTCCAGCCCAGGGCGGCGGCTTCGTCATGCCAGCGGGCGGTGAGCGTCGTGTGGCTGGCGCTGGTCTTGCCCGCTCGGCTGTCGGCAGCGGCTTCTCGAGTGAGCGCAGCGCGCTCCCACCGGGTCGGGTCGCGACCCTGCCGGCCCCGGAACTCGTTGATCTTGGCGGTGAGGGCGGCGTCGACCTGGGCGGTGCGCTTGGAGAACACGTGGAGCAGCTCATCGGGGGCGCCGGTGATCTCGGCTTGGCCGTTGTCGACCGGTCCCCACGTGACCCCGTAGCGGTGGGACAGCTCGGCCCGCAGCACCGACTGGTAGAGCCCACCCAGGGCCCGCTGCTTGCGCTTCAGGTAGCGGGCGTCGAGCGCATACCAGGCCCCGTTGGTTCGCACCTTGGTGGAGACCACCACGTGGCTGTGGAGCTGAGGGTCGTCCTCGCGTGAGGTGGCCTGGCGGAAGGTGGCCGCGATCAGCCCGTCGGCGTCAGGGAACTGTCGCCCACCCTTGGAGCGCACCCGGGTGGTGGTCCCGTACCCCTCGAGATGGTCGACCACGGCCCGCACCGCCAGGTCGTGCGCCTCGGCCCAGCCGGCGTCACCGGTCAGGGCCCACAGGACCGACACCGACTTCGGGGCCGAGAAGGTGGCGTCGAAGCCGGCCACCGCCGGGATGAGGCGCCCCTTTGAATTGGCCCGGTCGTGCAGCGGCGTACCCAGCAGCTGACCGGTGACCGGGTCGCAACCAGACAGGAGCGCTTCGAGGTCCTCGGTCGACACCGAACCGGACAGGCCGAGGTTCCCGGCTTGGCGGCCGACCCACCGGCCCTCACCGTCGGGGCCGTCGTCGGCCAGGTAGCGGGTGTAGTAGCGGGCCGAGTCGCCAGCCGAGCTGGCATGGATGGTCGTCACCCTCAACACGACGCACCCCCGCCGCCCGCGGGCACTTGTCTGTGATGTCGGTCGGTGCAGGAAGGGAGAACAAGGGGAACGGCCATGGTCAGCTCGCGACGAACAGGTCGAGCTGGCCGCTCGGGCCGGTGTGCCCTGCCGGGGGGTGAGGACGTCGCTTCGCCTGGCGTGACGCGCGCGGGGGCTCAGCTCCCGACGGATCAGCCGCCGGTGGCAGTTGGCCCTTCGAAGCAGGCGCCGGCACGGGTGCGTCGCCGAGTCCGACCCCCAGCACCCGCTCGAGCGCAGAGCGCGGGACCCGCAGCACGTGGCCGAAGTCGACGACCGGGAGTCCGCTGCGCCCGCCGGTCGCCCGCCACTCCTGGGTCATGGCGTACGCCTTGGTCCGCCCGACCCGGAGCAGTCGGGCGGCCTCCTCCACCGTGTAGAGCGCTGGCCCACCCTCGTTCGCCACGGCACAACCCCCGGCTGTTGTCGATATGGCGCGTGTACCGTACCACAATCGACAAGCGCTGACCAGTGACAGCACAAGTGGAGAGAGGTGTACGCTCATGGTCGTGCCCCGCCGGTCCAAGCCTGCGCCGCCCCCGCCGCCCGACGACGTCGACCTCAACCAGGTCGTCGCCTACAACGTGCGGGCCGCTCGCGACCTGCGAGGCTGGACCCAAGACGAGTTCGCCGCCCAGCTCGAGCCCTACCTCGGCCAGCGCATGACCCAAGCCGGCGTCTCCTCCATCGAACGGGCGTGGGACGGGGAGCGGCGCCGGGAGTTCGACGCCCACGAGCTGCTCGTCTTCGCCATGGTGTTCGAGCTCCCCATCATCTGGTTCCTGCTGCCCCCACCCGGAGACCACCGGCTCCTGCGAGGGACCACCCGCCAGGCCAACGAGCTCTACAAGTGGCTCATGGGCTCCCCCGAGATGCTCCCCCCGCTCTACGACCGGCTCCGCGAGTACGGCATCGTCGACCCCGACGCGGCCGACGAGGCCGCCGAACGGGTCACCGGCATCACCTCACCCGCCCGGCGGTGGAGCTACAAGGAGCGCCGCAAGGAGATGCTCCTCGCCCTCGTCGACCAGCACGCCGACAGCCTCGACGCCGCCGTCGACGAGCTCGGCGGCTGGATCGACCACCTCCGCCAAGTCGGCATCCGAGGCTTCCTCGCCGAACACACCAACGACGACGACTTCGCCCAGCCGCTCGGTAAGCGGTCAGCGAACGACACGGCACGAGCCGGCAGGCAGGACGACACGGCACGAGGCGGATCGGGCGCCGACGCGCCCCTCAAGCAGACGCGCAACACGCGCTGAGCACCAAGGAGGCCGCCGGTGCGCGGCTACACCCCCAAGAAGGGCAACCGCTCGGAGGAGTAGAGCCGCCCGGCTCGACGCACCCTCTGCCGGGAAGCAAGCACCATCTCCCGCGCCACACAGGAGCTGGCCGAGAACGGCACGCAGCGACGGGGGGTGCCGAGGTCAGCCATCGTGCTTCCGAGACGGCATGGGTGGGACAGGGATGGGAGCTCGTCGTCGATGAGCATGAGCAGGGAGACGAACGTTGAGCCGAAACGCAGCACCGCGCAAGGACGAGTCGAACGGAACCTGGTGGTTCGTGGTCGACCTCACCGCCGGCCCCGACGGGCAACGCCGACAGGCGAAGCGGCGCGGCTTCACGACGAAGCGGGCGGCGCAGGAGGCGATCGACCGGCTCCGGGTCAACTCCCGAGAAGGCACCCACGTGGCCATCGACCGGATGACGGTCGCCGAGTACCTCGAGGCATGGGGCGAGACGCTGGCCGTCGCTGGCCGCAAGCCGGCCACGGTGGCGTCATACCGCCGGAACCTTCGGGTCCACGTCGTCCCCCGGCTTGGCGGCATCCGGCTCCAAGCGCTCACCCCGATGCACCTCGACAAGATGTACAGCGAGCTTCTCGCCGGCGGGAACATGCGTACCGAGGGGGCGGTGCTGAGCGCTCGCACCGTCCGGTACGTCCACACGATCGTACGAAAGGCTCTGTCCGATGCGACTCGCAAGGGGCTCATCGTGCGGAACCCGTCGGACGCAGCGACCCCGCCGTCGGCGAAGTCGGCGAAAGCGCCCGAGATGGCGTTCTGGGAGCCCGCCGAGCTCCACGGTTTCCTCGGCTCGATTGAGGGCGACGACATGCACCCGATGTTGCGCCTCGTGGCGATGTCCGGTCTCCGGCGCGGCGAGGTGTGCGGTCTCCGGTGGACCGACGTAGACCTCGACACGGGCCGGGTCCACGTCCGCCAGCAGCTGGTGGTGGTGGCCGCCGGCGACGGCCGCCACGAGATCCTGATGCAGGAGACGCCGAAGAGCGACGCCGGCCGCCGCCACGTCGACCTCGACTTGGCCACGGTCGCCTTGCTCCGCTCCCACCGGGCCCGCCAAGCGCAGCTCCGCCTGGCCATGGGCGCCGGGTGGACGGACAGCGGGCTCGTGTTCACCGGGATCACCGGCGACCGGCTCGACCCGGAGAAGGTGTCGGCCCGCTTCGACACGCTCGTCCGCCGGTTCGACGCTCCCCGGATCCGGTTCCACGATCTGCGTCACACGCACTGCGCCCACCTCATCAGCGCCGACGTGAACGTGAAGGCGATCAGCCGCCGGCTCGGGCATGCGTCGGTGTCATTCACGCTTGACCGCTACGGGCACCTCATGCCCGAGGCCGATGGTCACGCTGCTCTGGCGGTGGCTGCGCTCGTCGACGGGGCCACGGCATGAGTCGCGAGAACCTGCCGGAGGTACCGCCAGTAGAGGCCGAGAGGATGAAGGCCGAGGAGGCAGTGCGTCGATTCGAGGCGAAGTACGAGACCGACGACGAGACTGGGTGTTGGCTCTGGACCGCCGGCGTCGCGCGAGCTCAGTTCAAGGTCGGTCGCCGGACAGCATCCGCGAACCGTTGGGCGTACGAGCAGCGGCACGGGCCGATCGAGCCTGGCCAGTGGCTCGCCCAGCTCTGCGAGGGGACGGCGTGCGTCAATCCTGACCATCACCGGGTGGTGGCGCCTCGTGAGGTCGTCGGCCGGTTCCAGCGAGCCAAGACGCACTGCCCCAAGGGTCACCTCTACGACGAGGCGAACACCTACGTGACGCCGAAGGGCAAGCGGATGTGCCGGACGTGTCGACGGTGGCCGAAGAACGACTTGTGACCACTTCGTGACCAGGGCGGCGGTTTTCACCCTCGGGAGCAAGGACCGCAAGCCGCTGACCAGCGGATTCATCTCGGAACAGCCGTGCCCCCGGTGGGAGTCGAACCCACACTGAAGCCGTTTTAAGCGGCCTCCCTCTGCCAGTTGGGGTACGGGGGCTGGCGGATCGGCATCGTAGGCGGTGCCCCGATCTCACGGACCGCCACGGGGTGGTTGCCCACCTCGAGGCGCTCACAGGTCGGTGCTGCGGCGGCGGAGGCCAGCGGGGAGGGCTTCCTCGGACCGTCGGTCTCGCACGTCGACGACGACGTCGTCCAGCGACAGCTCGAGGGCCCGCTCGATGTGGGCCACCGACGGCCGGGCGCCTCGCACCCGCACCAGGAAGGCGGTCTCATCGTCGGGGTCGGGGGGCGGGGCCGGCCGGTGCAGGTCGTCGAGGCGGAGTGCGGCCAAGGCATCGCCGAGCGTCGTGGCTCCGTCCTCGATCATCCTGATCAGCTCGTCTCGGTCACCCGGCCGCAGGTCGTCGCGTCGCCGCAACAGCTGCGCCGCGCCCTTGATGACGGCTGCCGTGCCCCGCATCGAGTGCACGATCTCGGCTGCACCTGCGTCGTCGCTCATCTCCACCTCGGACGTCGGCTCCTTGGCGAAGGGAGGAGACCATCCGTCGCCGCCGCCTCTGTACCAGCCGACACCGGCCCCGGGCAGGATGGTCCGGTGGAGGACGTGCGGCCGCTCGCCTTCGTCGACCTCGACGGGGTGGTGGCCGACGTGCGCCACCGCCTCCACCACCTCGAGGGCGGCGACCAGAACTGGAGCGGGTTCTTCGCAGCGGCGGTGGAGGATCCTCCCCACGAGGAGGGCCTGGCCGTCGTGACCCGGCTCGAGGTGGACCACGAGGTCGTGTACCTGACCGGCAGGCCGGAGTCCTGTCGCACCGATACCGAGCGGTGGCTCGTGCTCCACGGCATCGGCGGGCACCGGCTGGTCATGCGACCGACGGGGGTCCGACGGCCGGCGGCGGAGCTGAAGCCGGCCCTGCTGGCCGAGGTCGCAGCGGGCCGGGAGGTGGCGGTGGTCGTCGATGACGACCCCCTGGTGCTCGCAGCCATGGCCGAGGCAGGTCTGGCGACGTTCCACGCCACGTGGGGCGGGCGCAGCGATGCGCTGACCCGGGCTCAAGAGGTCGACGGCCGCTCCTGAGCCACGCCGAGCTCACACGGGGGAGCTCACGTGGCCGGGCGGACGCTCCGCCGTCGCGTCCGCCCCGACCAGTCGGCCCGGGCTACCCGCCACTCCCGGCCAGGAAACGGCCCGGCGGCCTGCCCGGCCGTTCGGCCGGCGACGCCGTCCGATGCAGCCATCCGACGCCCGTGTCGGCCCGGTCGCGCCGTGGTGGCGTGCGCGCCCCCGATGATCGAACCCCTCGTCGCGGAGAGCCGCTCCATGGGGGCCGGGTTGTCCGTGCCGGTCGCGCGATGGCGGCGTGCCCCGCCCCCGACGATCGAGCTCCTCGTCGCAGCGAACCGTCCCACGGGGTCCGGGCTGTGCGGGTCCGGTCACCCACCGGACTGCGATGTCGTCGCCACCTGGTCCCGCCTGGCCGGGCGTGGCGGAGCTGCGCAGGCCGTCCCGCCGGTTAGCGTTTCCTGGTGAGCTGGGTCCCCCCTGACCGACCGCCTGCGGGACCCCCGCCGCCCGCCGGTGAGATACCGGGCATGCCGTCCGCGGAGGAGCCGGCCGCACCACCGGCCGCACCGCCTGCGTGGGCGCCGCCACCAGCTCCGCCGCCCGGTGGGCAACCGGAAGCCCTCCCGGCACCCCCGCCGGCGTGGACGCCCTCGGGGACGCCACCTTCGTGGCCGCCGTCGGGGGGCCAGCCGCCTCCCGCATGGCCGCCGTACGGAGGCCAGCCACCACCCGCCGGCCCGCCGACGTTCCCCCCTTCGGGTGCGCCCGGTCAGCCTCCACCGTGGGGGCAGGCACCTTCGCCCTGGCCCCCGCCGTCGGTCGCCGATGGTCAGCCGCCCTGGTCGCCCGTCGGTCGGCCGTCCCGCGGGCGCGCGCCGGCGACCGTCGCCCTGCTCATCGCCCTGGCCGTCGTGCTCGTGGCCGGCGTCGGCACGGTCACGTTCCTCGTGGCCGGCGGCGCCGGCGACGACGTCGCCGGCCCTGCACCGAGCGAGCAACCCCCTGTGACCGACGAGCCCGCGCCGACCGGGACCGAGCAGCCGGCACCCACCACGACGACCACGGAGGTGCCGCCGGCGGGCCCGGCCGACCTCGAGGCGACGGTCGCCGAGCTGTCCCGCTTCGTCGCCGACGCTCGGGGGGCTCCGTTCCCGGCGCCGGTCGAGGTGGAGCTGCTCGACGGGGAGGCCTTCGACCAGCGCCTCCTCGCAGACTTCGAGGAGGAGCGGGTGGACATCGACGTCGTGGGGCGGCTCCTCGTCGCCCTCCGGTTGCTCGAGCCCGACCAGGACCTCTTCGAGCTCTACCGCGACTTCCTCGGCGAGGGCGTCCTCGGCTTCTACGACCCGGCGACCGGTGCGCTCGTGGTCAGAGGCGCGGCCGTCACGCTCTCCACCCGGTCGACGATCGTCCACGAGCTCACCCACGCCCACGACGACCAGCGCTTCGAGCTCGATCGTCCTGCGGTGCTCGACGCCTCCGACGAGTCCGGCCTCGGGTTCTCCGCCCTCGTCGAGGGGAACGCCGTGCGGGTCGAGCAGCAGTGGGAGGCCACGCTCTCGGACGACCAGCGCGACGAGCTCCTGTCGGAGCAGCTCGCCAGCGTCGCCGACCTCGACATCGGGGACCTGCCCTTCGTCGTGCTCCGCCAGATCGAGTTCCCCTACACCGCTGGACCGCCCCTCCTCGAGGCGCTGGCGGAGGAGGGGGGCGAGGGTCGGATCGACGAGGCCTTCGCCGACCCCCCGGTGACCAGCGAGCAAGTGATCGAGCCGGACCGCTACCTGGATCGGGAGGGGCCGCTCACGGTGGTCGCACCGACGGCCGACGGCGAGGTGGTCGACGAGGGCACCTTCGGCCAGCTCACCCTCGCTGTCACCCTGGGCGACGTCGTCGATCGGGAGACCGCCCGCCAGGCGGCCGACGGTTGGGGTGGTGACGCCTACACCGCCTGGGCCGACGGTGAGCGCACCTGCATGCGGATCACCTCCACGATGGACACGCCCGAGGACCTTGCGGAGCTGGTCGACGCCTGGAGGCTGTGGGCGGCGGAGCGACCAGGGGCGACGGTGGGAGCGGGCGAGGGTGACGTCACGGTCACCACCTGCGCCTGAGCTGCGGCGCGGCAGCGCCCGGCCGGAGCCGGGCGCTCGGACCTCGTGCTGAGGGCGGTCCTCGCCCCGACCGCTACGGGAGAGCCAGTGTGTGCACCCGGGCGAAGCGCTCCTGGACGTCGCCCCAGTTGACGATGTTCCAGAGCGCACCGAAGAAGTCGGCCTTCACGTTCTTGTACTGCAAGTAGAAGGCGTGCTCCCAGGCATCGAAGACGAGGAGGGGCACCGAGCCCTGGCCGACGTTGCTCTGGTGGTCGTAGATCTGCTCGACGACGAGGCGCTGGCCGAGCGGCTCCCAGGCGAGGGCGCCCCAGCCGGAGCCCTGCACGGTGTTGGATGCTGCGGTCATCTGGGCCTTGAACCCGTCGAACGAGCCGAAGTGCTCGTCGATGGCGCCACCGAGGTCGCCGTCGGGCTTGTCACCGCCATCGGGGTTCAGGTTGTTCCAGAACAGGCTGTGGAGGACGTGGCCTGCGAGGTGGAAGGCCATGGTCTTCTCGAGGCCGACGATGGCGCCGAAGTCGTCCTTGCTGCGTGCCTCGGCCAGCTTGTCGAGCGTCGTGTTGGCACCGGCGACGTAGGCCGCGTGGTGCTTGTCGTGGTGGAGCTCCATGATCTGGGCCGAGACGTGGGGCTCCAGGGCGGCGTAGTCGTAGGGGAGGTCGGGCAGCGTGTAGTTCACGTGTGGCACCTTTCGAGGCAGTCTGCGGCCATGTGAGGCCTGCGGGACCCTACCGCGCTGCCCTCTGCTACGGCGTTGGAGCAGACCGTCGACCGCAGGTCGGGGCTTGCCACGGTGGCGACCTGTCGACCGGTCCTGCTGGCGGCGGCGCCAGCGCCCCGCTGTGCAGCGGGGCCATCGGTCTCGGCGTGCAGCCGGGCGCAGCGCCGACCGCTCGCCGAGCCCGAGCCCGAGCCTCACACCTGGAGCGGCAGCACGGCCTCCGCCAGCGCCACGAGCTCCGCCGTCCAGTCGTCCATCTTGCCGACCGGCACGACGACGAACTTCGAGAAGCCGACGTCGATGAAGCGCCCGAGCGTGGCCCGAAGCGCCTCGTGCCCGGCGGCGACGAGGTCGGCCACGTCGACACCGGGTCGGCGTCTCGCCACCACCTCGGCCAGGCGGTCGGGGACCTCGCCGCCGGCGTAGAGGACGAGGGCGCCCCAGTGCTCGTCGTCGATGGCCCTGTCGGCTCCCGTTGCGGCCGCCTCGACGGCCGGCCGCGCCTCGGCCACGTCGGCGGGCGTGCAGAACGACGGCAGCCAGCCGTCCCCGAGCCGTCCGACCCGGCGGAGCTCCGAAGGCGCGATGCCGCCGAGCCACACCTCCAGCGGCTGCTGGACCGGGGTGGGGAGCGCACGCACGCCGGCGTAGCCGAACCGCGGCCCCTCGTGGTCGACGGCCTCGCCTGACCACAGCCGGCGCAGCAGGGGGAGCACCTCGTCGAACCAGGCGGCCCGCTCCCTCCTGGCGACGCCGAAGCCCTGCTGCTCGACGGGGTCGACCGCCCCGAGGCCGACGGCGGGCAGGAGGCGGCCACCGGACAGCCGGTCGATGCTGGCGAGCTCGGAGGCGAGCACGACCGGGTTGCGTCCGGGGACGACGAGGACGCTGGTCCCGAGCTTGAGTCGGCGCGTGCGTCCGGCGGCATAGGCGAGGGCGGCGAGCGGGTCGGGTGCAGGACCCGAGAGCCGTTCGGACAGCCAGAGGGAGTCGAACCCGAGCCGTTCGAGGTCGTCGAGGAGAGGATCGAACGTCTCGGCGTCGGCCGCCGCATCGGCAGCGGTCCCCAGCCCGAACCCGATGCGCACCTTCACCACCGGGACGGTAGGCCACCACCAGCCCGGGGTGGCGGTGGTCTCGGCCCTCCGGCGTCCGGATCCACAGCCACCTCCCGACGGGCGTTCACCCCCAACCCGGGGTGGCGGTGAACGGGGCCATCCGGCGTCTCATCCGCCGCCACCTCGGGCGTGAGCGGCGGCCGACCGGTGGTGCGTAGGGTCCCCCCATGACCGACCTGCCGGCTGCTCTCGATCCGCTCGCGCCGTTCCGCCTCGACGGGAGGGTCGTGGTTGTGACCGGCGCGTCGAGTGGGCTCGGCGAGCGCTTCGCGCGCGTCCTCCACGGGGCCGGCGCCACCGTCGTGGTGTCCGCTCGGCGTGCCGACCGGTTGGAGGCGCTCGTGGCCGAGCTCGACGGCGCCGTGGCCATCCCCTGCGACGTCGCCGACGGGCCGTCCATCGAACGGCTCGTCGAGGAGGTGGTCGGCTCGTTCGACCGGATCGACGTCCTCGTCAACAACGCAGGCATGGGTGAGCCGCTGCCCGCCGAGGACGAGCCGATGGAGACGTTCCGCCGGATCCTCGAGGTCAACCTCGTCGGCCTGTTCCACCTCAGCCAGCTGGCCGGGCGCCACATGCTGGCGGCGGGCAGCGGGACGATCGTCAACGTCGCCTCGATCCTCGGCATGGTCGCCTCAGGCCAGCTCCCCCAGGCCAGCTACACCGCGTCCAAGGCCGGAGTGGTGAACCTGACCCGTGAGCTGGCGGTCCAGTGGGCTCGTCGGGGGGTGCGGGTCAACGCCATCGCCCCCGGGTGGTTCCCGTCGGAGATGACCGACGAGATGTTCGGCGACGAGGGTGGGCAGCGCTTCATCCGACGGAACACGCCGATGGGACGGGGCGGGGAGGCGCACGAGCTCGACGGGGCGCTGCTGTTCCTCGCCTCCGACGCCAGCAGCTTCGTCACCGGCCAGACCGTGGTCGTCGACGGGGGGTGGACCGCGAGGTGACGCGGGGGTGCCGGGGGCGCAGGGGTAGCGTCTCGGCGCCAGGTCGGCCTGCTCGGCCGCTCGTCTCGCACCTCGGGGGAACGCAGGCATGAAGGTCCCGCTCACCATCGGCGACTTCCTGGCGAGGGCCGCGCTCGTCCACGAGGGGCGGACCGGTGTCGTCGACGAGCCCGACGCGCCCGGCGGCGGGCTCGGCACCGTCACCTACGGCCGCCTCGCCCAGCTGGCGAGAGCGCAGGCAGCCGGGTTGGACGGGCGAGGCATCGGCGTCGGCGAGCGGGTGGCGATCGTCAGCCAGAACTCAGCCCGGATGCTCGCCGCGTTCTGGGGCGTCGCCGGCTCGGGTCGGGTCCTCGTGCCGATCAACTTCCGCCTGAGCCGCGACGAGATCACCTACATCGTCGGCCACTCCGGCGCCACGATGCTGCTCGTCGACCCCGAGATCGCCGATCTCATGGCCGACATCGACGTCCCCCACCGCCTCGTCCTCGGGACCGGCACCGACGCCGAGCTCTACGTCGAGGGCGTGGAGCCCGCGCACTGGGAGCCCGACGAGGACGCCACCGCCACGATCAACTACACGAGCGGCACGACGGCCCGGCCGAAGGGCGTGCAGCTGACCCACCGGAGCCTGTGGCTCAACGCCACCACGTTCGGCTGGCACGCGGGCGTCACCGAGCGGGACGTCTACCTCCACACGTTGCCCATGTTCCACGCCAACGGGTGGGGCATGCCCTTCGCCACCGCCGGGATGGGCGTCCCCCAGATCGTGCTGCGCAAGGTCGACGGCGCCGAGATCCTCCGGAGGGTCGAGCGGCACGGGGTCACCCTCGCCTGCGCCGCCCCCGCCGTGGTCGCCGCCGTCCTCGACTGCGCCGCGGGGTGGGAGGGGCCGATCCCCGGCGCCGGCACCACCCGCATCGTGGTCGCCGGTGCACCGCCGCCCACGCGCACCATCGAGCGCGTCGAGCGCGAGCTCGGCTGGGAGTTCATCCAGATCTACGGGCTCACCGAGACCTCGCCGCTGCTCACGATGAACCGCAGCCGCCAGGAGTACGACGCGCTGTCACCGTCGGATCGGGCCGCCCGCCTCGGCCGGGCAGGAGCGCCTGCCATCGGGGTCACGCTTGCGATCGACGACCAGGGCGAGGTCCTCGCCCGCAGCAACGTGGTCCTCGAGGGGTACTGGGACCAGCAGGAGGCGACGGCCGATGCCCTGCGCGACGGGTGGTTCCACACCGGCGACGGCGGCTTCCTCGACGAGGAGCACCACCTGACGATCGCCGACCGGAAGAAGGACGTGATCATCACCGGCGGCGAGAACGTCAGCTCGATCGAGGTCGAGGACGTGGTGTTCGCCCACCCGGCGGTGGCCGAGGTCGCCGTCATCGGTGTGCCCGACCCCAGGTGGGGCGAGACGGTCAAGGCCCTCGTGGTGCTCGCGCCGGGGGGCGAGGACGCCACCGAGGCCGAGATCATCGCCCACTGCCGCGAGCGCCTGGCGCACTACAAGTGCCCGACCTCCGTCGAGCTGCGGGACGAGCTCGCTCGCACCGCCACCGGCAAGCTCCAGAAGTTCAAGCTCCGCGCCCCGTACTGGGAGGGTCTCGAGCGCCAGGTGAACTGAGCCTGCGGGTGGGCCAGCGGCCCGTGGCGCCTTTCGGCCCGTGCGGCAGCCGGAAGTACCGTTCGCCGCATGAGCGACGCAACGGCTGACGGGTTCCGGATCGAGCACGACACGATGGGCGAGGTCCGGGTGCCGGCCGAGGCCAAGTGGGCGGCGCAGACCCAGCGGGCCGTCGAGAACTTCCCCATCTCCGGTCTCACCATCGACCGGTCGCTCATCGCCGCCTTGGCCGCCATCAAGGGCGCCGCCGCCCTCACGAACGGTCGGCTGAAGGTCATCGACAAGGACGTGGCCAAGGTGATCTCGGAGGTGGCGGCCGAGGTGGCCGAAGGGCGCTGGGACGACCAGTTCCCCGTCGACGTGTACCAGACCGGCTCGGGCACGTCGTCGAACATGAACGCGAACGAGGTCCTGGCCACGCTCGCCTCCGAGCGCCTGGGCCGTCCGGTCAAGCCGAACGACGAGGTCAACGCCAGCCAGTCGAGCAACGACGTGTTCCCCTCGTCCATCCACGTGGCCGCCACGTCGGGGATCAAAGACGACCTGATCCCCGCCCTCGAGCACCTGGCCAAGGCGCTCCGAGCCAAGTCGAAGCAGTTCAAGAAGGTGGTGAAGTCGGGCCGCACGCACCTCATGGACGCCACCCCGGTGACACTCGGCCAGGAGTTCGGGGGCTACGCCACCGCGGTCGAGATCGGCGTCGAGCGCCTGCAGGGGGTCCTCCCCCGGGTCGGCGAGCTGCCGCTGGGTGGCACGGCGGTGGGGACCGGCATCAACGCCCCGAAGACGTTCGCCAAGGGGGCCATCGCCCACCTGGCCGAGACGCTCGACCTCCCGCTCACCGAGGCCCGCGACCACTTCGAGGCGCAGGCGTCGCGCGATGCCCTCGTCGAGGCGTCCGGTGTGCTGCGGACCATCGCCGTCTCGCTCTACAAGTGCGCCAACGACCTGCGCTGGATGGCGAGCGGCCCCCGGACCGGCCTGGCCGAGATCCGGATCCCCGACCTGCAGCCCGGGTCGTCGATCATGCCGGGCAAGGTCAACCCGGTCGTGCCCGAGGCCGTGTGCCAGGTGGTGAGCCAGGTCATCGGCAACGACGCCGCCGTCGCCTTCGGCGGTGCCGCCGGCAACCTCGAGCTCAACGTCATGCTGCCGGTGATCGCCCGCAACATCCTCGAGTCGATCCGCCTGCTCGCCAACGTCAGCCGCATCTTCGCCGACCGCACCATCGTGGGGATCGAGGCCGACGTCGAGCGCTGCAAGGCGTACGCCGAGTCCTCACCCTCGATCGGCACCTCGCTGAACCCCTACATCGGCTACGAGAAGGCGGCCGAGGTGATCAAGGAGTCGACCAAGACAGGGCGCTCCATACGCGACCTGGTGCTGGAGCGCGACTGGATGACCGGCGAGGAGCTGGACAAGGCGCTCGACGTCCTGGCTCTCACCAAGGGCGGGATCACCAAGTAGCGGCTCAGCCGCCGGGGGCGGGGTCCTGGGGCGGGGCGTCGGGGTCGGGGAACTCCCCGCTGCCGAGCACCTGGTCGGCCCCCGACGCCTGCTGCTGGATCACGACGTCTTCGCCCTCGTCGAGGTCGAGGGGGACGGTCTCGGGGTCGTGGGTCCGTTCGTCGCCCGCACCGGCGGGTGCCGTCGAGTCGTTGTCGTGGTCGCCGTCGCTGGCGTCGCCGCTCATGGTGCCTCCTGGGTCTTCGCCTCGATCGAGACGGGGGAGAGGGCTTCGGTGGCAGGGCCACAGATGACCTTGCCGTCGGTGTCGAAGCGCGAGCCGTGGCAGGGGCAGTCCCAGGACCGCTCGGCGTCGTTCCAGTCGATCGTGCAGCCGAGGTGGGTGCAGACGGCGGAGACGGCATGGACCTGCCCGTCGTCGTCGCGGTAGGCCGCCACCTTGTCGCCGTCGATGTCGACGAGACCGGCCTGGCCGGGCTGGAGGCGCTCGACCGACGGTGCGGTGAGCAGGCGCAGGTGGTCGACCACGAAGCGCTTGCCGACGTTGGCGTTCTCCTTGACGAAGTCCTGGACGGACTCCCTCGACGGGTTGACACGGGTCGCGTCGTAGAGCGAGGCCCACGGCGACGGGTCGCCGGTGAGGCCCCCGGCGAGGACGGCGGCGGCCGCGGTCCCGTTGCTCAGGCCCCACTTCTTGAAACCGGTCGCCACCCAGGTGCGCTGCCGTCGCGCCGAGCGGCCGACGTACGGCACCTGGTCGACCGGGACGTAGTCGTGGGCGGACCAACGGGTCTCGATGGAGCGGACCGGGAAGCTCGCCCGAGCCCACGCCTCGAGCTCGTCGTAGTTCTCCTGCATCGGCTGACCCTGGCCCACCTTGTGGCTGCGGCCGCCGAGCAGGAGAGCCTCCTCGCCGTCGGGGAGGGGGACGCTGCGCAGCGTCCGGCTCGGCGTGTCGACCCCCAGGTACATCCCCTGCGGCACCGGCCCGTCCACCCGGGCCACCAGTGCGTACGAGCGGATCGGGTGGCACTTGGCGAAGTAGCCGCCGGCGTCGACGAAGGGGAGCAGCGTCGCCAGCACCGCGTTCCCGGCGGTGACCGTCCCGCCCTCGGCGCTGACCACGACCCGCTCACCGTCCTCGGTGACATCGTGCACCCAGGTCCGCTCGTGGACCGGCACGCCCGCCGCCCGCAGGGCCTCGGCGAGGCCGAGGCAGTAGTCGCGCGGGTGGAACTGGAGCTGGCGGTCGAAGCGCACGGCGCCGAGCACCGGGAAGGGCAGCTCGGTCTCCTCCGTGAAGGTCGCCGGGAGGCCGAGCCGGGCGGCGACGGCGGCCTCCTCCTGCACCTCGGGGAGCTTGGTGGACTCGGTCGTGTAGCTGTAGGACGGCCGGTCCGACGACTGGCACTGGATGTCGAAGCGGTCGATGTACGAGCGGATCGCCTCGACGGCGGCCTCGTTTGCCTGCCCGTAGGTGCGGGCGCCCTCCTCGCCGACGGTCTTCAAGAGCTCGGTGTAGGCCAGCCCCTGGAGCGAGGTGACCTTCGCCGTGGTGGAGCCGGTCGTGCCCGAGGCGACCTCGCGGCCCTCGAGCACCGCCACCCGCACACCTGCGTCGTGCAGCATCAGCGCAGTGGTGAGGCCGGTGATCCCGGCTCCGATCACGCAGACGTCGACGTCGAGGTCGCCGGAGAGGGCGGGGAAGCGGGTCGTGGCAGGGGTGGTCGTCGTCCAGATCGAGGGGTTCCGGTGGCGCTCGGGCGCACCGGTGCCGGGGGGAGGGGGAGTGGTGGGCATCGGCCCCGACTTGCCCGCCACCCGGCGGCCGCAACCCCCCGATCACGGCCGACCCGCCGAGGCGGGTCGTGACCCCGACCCGTCGGTTCCTGACGGGGCGACGCCGCCCCGGCATGCCGACGTCAGCCGAGGGCGGGCGTGCCCTCGTAGGCGCCCGGGTCACGTGGGCCCGGGATGGTCGGGCGGGTCCAGCTCATCGCCCTTGACAGGTTCTCCGTGACCGCCCGCCACTCCGGAGGACGCCACCCCTCCGCCGACCCGGCGATGCTCAGGTCCTGACGGATGTGCACGAGGGCCGGCAGCCGCTCGAGATCGAGGCCCTTCACCAGCGTGCGGTCGGCGTCGGCGAAGGTGAGGAACTCCTTGGCGTAGGGACCGAGGAACTGTTGGGCCTCCTCGATCGTGCACGTCACCACGATGGCCACCCGGCAGTCCGCCTCGTCATAGGTCCGCAGTATCCGACCCACGCTCGGGAGCAGCCATGCGCTCTCGGAGGTGAAGGGGTCGAGGAGGACGGCGACGAGGTGGAACGTGGTGAGCCACTCGAGGAGCGTGTGGCTCTGTCCACCGAGCGTCGTCAGCGTCAGGTCAGACGGCGCCTCGGTGACCACGGCCTGGAAAGGTAGTACGCCGCCTGGGGGCGGACGAACCCGTCCGGGGCTCCACCGCCACCGGTATCGTCCGATCGTGCACCCGATGGAGCGGCTCCGCGACGTCGCCCGGCACGGCTCGGTGGAGCACGGAGTCCTGGCCCAGGAGGCGGCGGCTGCCCTCGCCAGCCTGGGGGACGACCCGGCGGGGCTCGTCCTCGCTTGCAAGCGCCTCGTCGACCGGCACCCAGGAGCCGGTCCTCTGTGGAGCATGTGCGCCCGGGTCCTCCTGGCCGGCGACCCCCGCCAGGAGGCGTGGCGCTGCCTGAGCGAGCTCGACGACGACCTCACCGCCAGCTACGTCGTGCAGCTGCTGCCCGACGAGTCGACGGTGACCGTGCTCGGCTGGCCCGAGGTGGCGGCGCGCGCCCTCCCGCCGCGAGGCGATGTCGAGGTGCTCGTCGTCGACGCCCTCGGTGAGGGGAGCCAGCTCGTCCGGCGGCTCGGTCGTCTCGACGTCGTGGCGACCGAGGTGGCGGAGTCCGGCACCGGCGCCGCGGTGGTGGCCAGCGACGTGGTGCTCCTCGAGGCCCACGCGTCGGGGCCGGACGCGTTCCTGGCCGTCGCCGGGTCCCGGGCGGCAGCCGCCGTCGCCCGACACGCCGGGGTGCCGGTGTGGCTGGTGGCGGCGAGCGGCCGGGCGCTCCCCGGGCCCCTCTGGGGCGCTCTCTCCGCCCGGACGGTGGGAGGGGCGGGCGCCCTCGAGGCCGATGCCGAGGTCGTCCCGCTCGACCTCGTGGACGTCGTCGTCGGCCCGACCGGCGGCTCGACCGGCACCGAGCTCGCTCGCCGGGCCGACTGCGCCGCCGCACCCGAGCTCCTCGCCGACCGACCGGCGGCGGTGTCCAACCCCTACGACCTCGACCGCCACGATGCAGAGGAGCGCTGAGGTGTCCCGCCGAGACCAGATCCGCATGACCGAGGCCGAGGTCGACGCCTTCCTCGCCGAGCGCCACACGATGGACGTGGCCACCATCGGCGTCGACGGGCGCCCCCACCTCGTTGCGATGTGGTACGGCTTCTTCGACGGCGGTGGGATCGGCTTCTGGACCTACGGCCGCAGCCAGAAGATCGTCAACCTCCGCCGTGATCCTCGCATGACGTGCCTCGTCGAGACGGGCGACGCCTACCAGGAGCTGCGGGGCGTCGAGCTCGTCTGCAACGGGACGGTGGTGGAGGACCGGGACGAGGTGCTCGATGTCGGCGCCAGCGTGTTCGACCGCTACACCGGCCCGTACACACCGGAGGTGCGGCCGCTGCTCGAGCAGATGGGTGCCAAGCGGGCGGCCGTGCGCATCGAGGTGCTCGAGGTCGTCTCGTGGGACCACCGCAAGCTGGGCGGCACCTACTAGCGCCGGCACGTAGCCTCTGAGCCCCACCCGCTCGACCTCAGGAGCACCATCGGCATGGCTCGGCACCGCATCCTCGCCGTTCTCCTCTGCGCCACCACCGCGCTCGCCGCCTGTTCGTCTGGTGGTGGGGACGACGAGCAGTCGTCTGGTGGGGGGGACGAGCAGTCATCGCCGACGAACGACCCGGGCAGGGGGGAGCGGACCTTCGAGCTGGCGTCCGCAACATACCGGTCGCTGGCGGTGGAGATCCCCGAGCAACCGGTTGCGACGGCGCCCGCCGAGTTCGACGGGTTCTCACTGGACGTCTACGCCCTCCAGCGCGACAGCGCCGAATCGGTGTCCTTGGTGTTCGGCCTGCGCAACGACAGCGGGGACGACAGGACCTTCCAGCGCGAGATGGAGGACCCGACGGTCGAGGGTGCCGTCGACTACGCGATCTCGGCGGTCTCGCTGTTCGACGCCGTGAACCTCAAGCGCCACCTCGTGTTCCTCGACGAGGAGAACGGATGCCTCTGCAGCCGCACCGACACGGTGACGGTGGCGACCGGAGACACGCTCTACCTCGCCGCCCAGTTCCCTGCACCGCCGGCGGACATCGAGTCGATGACGCTGCAGACGCCGATCGGCTCGGTCGCCGACGTGCCGTTGACCGATGGGTAGGCGAACCCCGGCGGCAGTCGTGCTCGTGATCGTCGCGACCTGGATGGTGGTCCCCGGGCAGGTCGCCGCTCAGGAAGCCGCTGACCTCCCGCCGCGCATCCGCGATGTCGAGCCACGGGTGCTCAATGTGGCGCCGCGCATCCTCCCCGTCCGAGTGCGCGTCGTCGATGTCGTCGTGCCGAGCGGGGAGAACACCGAGATCCCCATCGCCGCCGACGTGCTGTTCGCCTTCGGCAGCTCCGAGCTCACCACGGAGGCAGAGGGCCAGCTCGCCGGCGTGGTCTCCCGGATCCGGGACACGTCATCGTCTCGAGTGGTGGTCGAGGGCCACACCGATGCGGTCGGGGAGGACGGGGCCAACCAACGGCTCTCCGAGGCGCGAGCCGAAGCGGTGCGTGGCTACCTCGCCGGCCAGGCCGCCGACGCCGTGCTCGAGGCCAGCGGCTTCGGCGAGGCCCGACCCCTGGCGCCGAACGAGAACCCCGACGGCTCGGACAACCCCGCTGGGCGCCAGCAGAACCGGCGTGTCGCGATCGTCCTCGTGCCCTGACCCCGGAGACCCCTGGCTATGGTCGCCGTCATGGGCGACACGGTCGAGTTCCCGAGCAACGGTGCCACCGGCACCGGCTACCTGGCCACGCCCGAGCAGGGCGCCGGGATCGGCCTGGTGGTGATCCAGGAGTGGTGGGGCCTCGTCCCCCACATCGAGGACGTGTGCGACCGGTTCGCAGCGGAGGGGTTCACCGCCCTCGCCCCCGACCTCTACCACGGTCGGACCACCACCGAGCCGGATGAGGCGGGCAAGGAGATGATGGCTCTCGACATGGCCGAGGCGGCCAAGGACATGGGCGGGGCCGTCGACTTCCTCCTCGCCTCGGATGCCGTCCGGGGAGACGGCGTCGGTGTCACCGGCTTCTGCATGGGCGGCGGCCTCGCCCTCGTTCTCGCCACCCAGCGACCCGCTGCGATCAAGGCGTGTGTCCCCTGGTACGGCCTCATCCCCTGGCCCGACGCCCAACCCGACTGGGCCGCACTGCAGGGGTCGGTTCGGGGGCACTACGCCGAGCAGGACGACTTCTTCGGCCCCGAAGAGGCGGCCGAGCTCGAGTCGATGCTGCGGGGCCTCGGCAAGGACGCCGAGCTCTTCGTGTACCCGGGCGTCGACCACGCCTTCTTCAACGACACCCGGCCGGAGGTGCACGACCCGGCTGCGTCCGCCCTCGCCTGGACCCGCACCCTCGAGTTCCTCCGGGCCAAGCTCGGCTAGCGCGCGTGGCGATCCCCCACGTCCCGCTGGAGGAGGTCGCCAGGTACCCGCTGCCGGGGATGGTGCAGCCGGGGGCGCTCGCCTTCAGCCCTGACGACCGCCACGCCACCTACCTCCACAGCCCGGAGCGGAGCCTCCGCCGTGAGCTGTGGGCCGAGGACGTGGAGGGCGGGGAGACGACGGTGGTGGCCGGGGCCGACGGCGGCGCCACGGAGGACGACCTCTCCCTCGACGAGAAGCTGCGCCGGGAGCGCCAGCGGGAGCTCGGCATCGGCGTGACCAGGTACGCCTGGGCGGAGCGGGGGGACCGGCTGATCGTCCCCGGCCCGGGTGGGGTGGAGGTCGTCGACGGGCTGGCGCCGGGGGCCGGCCGTCGCACGCTGCTCTCCGATCTCGACCACCCCGTGCTCGATCCCGCCCTCTCCCCCGACGGCGACCTGCTCGGCTTCGTCCTCGACGCCGAGGTGCACGTCGTGGCCGCTGACGGCTCGGGCGGGAGGAGGGCAGTGACCGCCGGCGCCCGCGGCACCGGTCGCACCAACGGCCTGGCCGAGTTCGTGGCGCAGGAGGAGCTCGACCGGGCGCGGGGGTGGTGGTGGTCGCCCGACGCGTCCCTCATCGCCTACGCCGAGGTGGACGACACCCACATCCCCGTCTACCGGATCGTGCACCAGGGCTCGGACGCAGTCGGGGACGGTGCCGAGGAGGACCACCGCTACCCCTTCGCCGGTGCGGCGAACGCATCGGTGCGCCTGGCCGTGGTCCCCGTCCCCGGTGTGGCGGACGACCCGGCCCCGCCCGTGTGGGCCGACCTCCCTGGCCTGGCCGACGGCTACCTGGCCCGAGTCGGGTGGTTCGACGACGGGTCGCTCGCCGTCCAGGTCCTCGACCGCTCGCAGACCCGCCTCGAGCTCCTGCGGGTGGACACCACGACCGGGGCGACCACCACGCTCGTCGTGGAGGAGAGCGAGGTGTGGGTGAACGTCCACGACTGCTTCCGCCCTCTGCCCGGTGGCCGGTTCGTCTGGGCGTCGGAGCGGACGGGCTTCCGCCACCTCGAGGTGCGCGACGCCGGCGGGGGCCTCCAGCAGGTGCTCACGGCGGGACCGTGGATGGTGGAGGATGTCGCGGCCGTGCGGGGGGAGGGGGACGTGCCGACGGTCTGGTTCACCGGCACGGCCGACGGCGCCACCGAGCGCCACCTCTACTCGGTGCCCCTCGCCGGTGGGGAGCCGCAGCGGGTGACGGAGGGCTCGGGCACCCACGTCGTCGTGGTCGACCACGCGTGCATGCGCTTCGTCGACGTGCACAGCAGCGTCGACCACCCCCCGGCGGTGACCCTGCGCCTGCTCGTCGACGGATCCGCCCTCCGGGCCGTGGGCGACGCTCCCGACCCCCGCGTCGAAGCGCTCGGACTCGTGCCCCCCGCGCTCACGACCGTCGCCGCCCGCGACGGCGAGGACCTCCACGTGGCGCTGTACGTGCCCGACGGCGACGGCCCGTTCCCCACCGTCGTCGCCGTGTACGGGGGACCGCACGCGCAGCTCGTGACCGACGGGTGGGCCAGGACGGTCGCCCTGCGGGCACAGCACCTGCGGGGCCTCGGCTACCTCGTCGTCTCGGTCGACAACCGCGGGAGCTGGGGACGCGGGCTCGCCTTCGAGGGCGCGGTCAGGCACGACCTCGGATCGCTCGAGGTGCAGGACCAGGTCGACGCGCTGCGAGCCCTGGCCGGGCGGGGCCTCGTCGACCTCGACCGGGTCGGCATCTACGGCTGGAGCTACGGCGGCTACCTGAGCGCCCTGTGCCTGGCCAAGGCGCCCGACGTCTTCCGGGCGGCGGTGGCAGGTGCGCCCGTCACGAGCTGGGACGGCTACGACACCTGCTACACGGAGCGCTACATGGGCACCCCGCAGGGCAACCCCGACGGCTATGAGCGGTCGTCGGTCATGACCCACGCCGGCGCCATCCGGGGCGCGCTCATGCTCGTGCACGGCCTCATCGACGAGAACGTGCACTTCCGCCACACCGCCCGCCTCCTCAACGCCCTCGTGCAGGAGCGGATCACCTCCGAGCTCGTCCTCTTCCCCGACGAGCGCCACGTGCCGCGCGCAGAGGCCGATCGCCTGTTCATGGAGCAACGGGTGGTGGCCTTCCTCACCCAGCACGTCTGACCGCCACCCTCCTCTGAGTGGCGGAGGCGGCCGGCGGAACCACGGTCAGGCCGGGCGCGCCAACCTCTCAGAGCGGCGACTCGGGCGCCTTCCTCGGCCCGCGCGGCCACCCGTGGGAGGTCGCCCACAGCCCCCACTGGCGCCTCGACGACGAGCCATCCCGATGCCGCTACGCCCGGAGGACGAGGAGGAACTGGCCGCCGCCGGGCTCGATCTCCGCTGTCACCGCCAGATCCGGCTGCAGCCGGGAGATGCGTTCCACGAGCCAGGTAGCAGCCGCTTCGGCATCGTTGCGCGACGGGCACCTGGCGACCGCCTCGCGCCCGCCCTTGCGTTCGAGCCGCTCGACGGTGGCGATGATCGGAGCGGGGTCGTTCACGAAGAGGTGGTCGGGCCACGGGACGACCGGGGCGGTGGCACCTTTGCCGGTGTTGCAGGCCCGGTGGGCGAGGCGGTCTTGCCGTGCGCTTGCGCCGACCTTCTTCTTCGACTTCGCCTTGGCCTTCGTCTCCCCGGTGTCGATGCTCGGGCTGCGGTCGTCGTTGTCGGACGTTCTGCTGTCGACCGGCTCGTCGCACAGCCAGCAGCGCCAGCCGTCCTGCTCACCGATCTCCTCCAGTCGGCTCACGACGTCCAGCGTAGGAGGTGTGCTCAGGCGGCCTGCGCTGCTTGTGCCCGAGCTTCAACGGGACCCCATCGTCGTCTTCGAGGAGGTACCGCAAGGTCGTGTCGCAGCAGACCCGGTCAGCCACCTCTGGTGGGATGGCGGGACCGAGGGTGGAGGTAGGCGCCGACGGGGTCGCTGGCCCGGTGGTGGGAGATGATCTTGTTCCGCTCACCGGCGGGCCGGTCCCCGGTGAGGCCGGTGAGGGCGGCGCTGGCCATGCGCACCAGGGCGTCGACCCAGGTGACCCCGGTGGGCCGGCGTCTGCGTCTGCGTCGGGGTGGCGGGCGTGGAACTCGGCGTCGCGGCACGCTTCGAGCGCCTCTTGGACGAGTGCTCCGAGGTCGGCGACGAGCGCGCCGTTGAGGTGCCAGCGGCCCGTCTCGTCGTGGCCGACGCTGACCTCGTTGGCATCGTCACGGTCGCCGGGGCGGGGCTCGGGGTCTGGCGGGTCGTTCGGTGTGGGTTGGGTGGTGAAGGAGTACTCGCGAGCGACCTTGTGGAGCTGGGTGACGGTGGCCGACCGGTCCCCGGTGGCGAGCTCGGCGTCGTGAGCGGCGGGGATGTGGTCGGCGATCTCGCCGATCTGGTCCTCAGACAGTGAGCCCGCCCCGAACGCGACGGGGGTCACGGGCAGTTCAGCGCTTCGCCGGGCGATGCGCACGAGCCGCTTGGCTCGCTCGAGGGACGTCCCGGTCTGCCAGGCCAGCCAGTGAGCGGGGGAGCGGATCCCGGCCTGCTCCCACGCCCCGGTGGTCAGTGCTTCGGCCACGAGCTCGACGAGGTGGGCGGTGGTGACGTTGAGCAACCCGGTGGTCGCCGCCACCCGCCGCTCCAGGACGTCGATCTCCGCTGCGGTGGGAGCCAGCCGGCGGAGACGCGAACGGTTGCGAGCGTCATCGTCAGATCCTGTTGCAGCGGTGATGATCCAGCCGAGACGAGCCGATCGCCACATCATCCTCGGCGCACCTGGGCGGACCCTCACCGCGACCACATGCCCGATCCGAGAGCGCTACTTGCCGAGGGCGGCAACGGCGAGGTCGACGTCGGCCAGGTCGTTGTAGAGGTGGAACGAGAGCCTGACCCTGCCGGCCCGCACGGCGGCACGGGCACCGGCGGCGGCGAGTGCCTCGGCTGCGCCAGGTGCGTCGACGGTCACGATGGCCGAGCGCTGCGACGGCAGGCCCAGTCGGTCGAGGAAGGTGTCCGCGAGACCGACGTCGTGCGCTCGGACGGCCTCGGGATCGAGGGCGGCGACGAGCTCGAGTGACGGGGCGGCGCCGGCCCAGCACAACCAGGCGGGGGAGATGTCGAAGCGCCGGGCGTCGGCTGCGAGGCGCAGCGGGGTCCCGTAGATCGAACCCCAGATGTCGCCGCCGGCGTACCAGTTGGCGGCGTGGGGGACGAGGGCCCCGATCCGCTCGGGCCGCACGGAGAGGAATGCCGTGCCCCGCGGGGCGAGCAGCCACTTGTAAGCCCCGCACACGGCGTAGTCGACGCGGGAGCAGTCGATGGCGAGCCAACCGCAGCTCTGAGTCGTGTCGAGCAGGACCTGGACGCCGTGCTCGGTTGCGGCTGCCACGAGTGCGTCGACGTCGATGACCCTGCCGTCGGCCGACTGGACGGCGCTCACGGCAACGAACGTCGTCTGCGCCCGGACGGAGCCGACGAGCTCCTCGAACGGGACGACGCGGACCGAGACGCCTCGGCGCTCCTGGACGAGGAAGGGGAACAGGACCGACGTGAAGTCCCCCTCGGCGAGCAGCACCTCGGCGCCCTCGGGGACAGACGCTGCAACCAGGCCGACGAACGTCGATACCGACGGCCCGGTCGCGACCCAGCTCGGGTCGACGCCGGCGAGCGAGGCCCACGCCGTGCGAGCGCGGCTGACGTAGGAGTCGAAGTCGGGTGGCTGGAGGGTGCCCCGCTGCCACCCCGCCAGCACCTCCTGCATCGCCGCTACCGTCCTCGATGGCGGGAGCCCGAGGGAGGCGGTGTTGAGGAACCCGGGCTCAGCTTCGAACTCCGCACGCAGGTCGGGATCCACCACCGGGACCGTAGAGCCCCGTCTCCGTCCGTTCGGATCTGGCGCGCCCGGCTGCCGACTGGCGAGGCCAGCGCGAGCAGCCCGGCGGAGATGGCGAGCGCGACGACGATGGCGATCGCGTCCCCGATGGCGATGGCGATGGCGTCGCCGGTGTCCAAGGGGGGAACGCGGTCTCGGCACCGTCGACGGCCAGGACCACTTCGAGCAGGTGATCTCGGCCGGTGGGCGGGCCAGCCGGTACTCGTCCGCCGGCGACCGACTCGGGGGTACTCGCTGCGGTCGTCGCCTGCACGTGCTTGGCCAGGTAGGCGAGCCATCCGAGTGAGGTGCGCCAAGCGCGGCGGCTCGCGCCGAGTTCTCGACCGCTCAGCCTGCCGCCTAAGTTCCCGCTCATGCGCAGCCCGAAGGACTTCTTCCGCCCGCTCGCCCTCGGGGCGCCGGAGCCGGTGCGGGAGGTCCCCTTCCGGCCGTCTCGGGTCATCCACTTCTTCCCGCCCTCGAACCCGAAGATGGTGGCGAAGGTCCCCGACATCGCACCGACGGTCGACATCCTCCTCGCCAACCTCGAGGACGGCGTCCCGGCAGGGGACAAGGTGGCGGCCCGGGCCGGCCTCGTCGAGGTGGGCAGGACAGCCGACATGGGTGACACCCAGCTGTGGACCCGGGTCAACTCGCTCGACTCGCCGTGGGCCCTCGACGACCTCACGGCTGCGGTCACCGAGATCGGCGATGCGCTCGACGTGATCATGATCCCGAAGGTCGAGGGGCCCGAGGACATCCACTACGTCGACCGCCTGCTGGCACAGCTCGAGGCCAAGGCCGGGTTGCGGCGCCCGATCCTCATCCACGCCATCCTCGAGACCGCTCGTGGGGTCGCCAGCGTCGAGGAGATCTGCGGCGCGTCGCCCCGCATGCAGGGCCTCTCCCTCGGTCCCGCCGACCTCGCCGCCAACCGGCGCATGAAGACGACACGGGTAGGCGGCGGCCACCCCGACTACCTCGTCCGCGCCGACCCGACGGGCGACGACCTCACCTCGGACCGGGCCACGTACCAGCAGGATCTGTGGCACTACACGATCTCCCGCATGGTCGACGCCTGCGTGATGCACGGCTTGCTCCCCTTCTACGGGCCTTTCGGCGACATCAAGGACGTCGTCGCCTGCGAGGACCAGTTCCGCAACGCCTACCTCCTCGGCTGCGTGGGCGCGTGGAGCCTCCACCCAGCGCAGATCGACATCGCGAAGCGGGTGTTCAGCCCGGCAGCAGCGGAGGTTGCGCACGCCCGTCGCGTCATCGAGGCCATGGGTGACGGAACCGGTGCGGTCATGCTCGACGGGAAGATGGAGGACGACGCCTCGGTCAAGCAGTGCCGCGTCGTCCTCGACCTCGCCAGGGCCCTCGCCGAGCGCGATCCCGAGCTGGCCGCCACCTACGAGCTGAAGGAGAGCTGACGATGGACCAGGACCTCCGCCCGCGCCGTTCCGTCCTCTACATGCCGGGCGCCAACGAGCGCGCCCTCGAGAAGGCGAAGGGGATCTCCGCCGACGCCCTCATCTTCGACCTCGAGGACGCGGTGTCCCCCGACGCCAAGCCCGAGGCGCGCGCACGGGTGTGCGCGGCGGCGTCGACCGGTGGCTACGGCCTCCGCGAGGTCGCCATCCGGGTGAACGGCCTCGACACCGAGTGGGGAGCCGACGATCTGGTCGCAGCCGCCACGTCGGGGGCGGCCGCCGTGCTCGTCCCCAAGATCGACGGACCGGCCGACATCCTCGAGATCGAGCGCCGGCTCAACGCCGCAGGAGCGCCGGCACGGACCCGCATCTGGGCGATGCTCGAGACCCCTGCCGGCATCTTCGCCGCCCGGGAGATCGCAGCGGCGTCAGACCGTCTGGCCGTCCTCGTGATGGGCACCAACGACATCGCCAAGGAGCTCCACGCCGAGCACGTGCCAGGTCGCCAGCCCATGCTCTTCGCGCTCCAGCAGTGCCTGCTCGCAGCCCGACTGGCCGGCAAGGTCATCCTCGACGGCGTCTACAACGACATCAAGGACGAGGCCGGCTTCTCGGCGGAGTGCGTCCAGGGTCGTGAGCTCGGCTTCGACGGCAAGACGCTGATCCACCCGACGCAAGTGGAGCCGTGCAACGACGTGTTCGCCCCGAGCCCCGGTGAGGTGGAGCAGGCGCAGGAGATCATCGACGCCTTCCAGGTCGCGAAGGCAGCGGGCAAGGGCGTGGTGAGCGTCAACGGCCGGATGATCGAGAACCTCCACGTCGAGAACGCCCGGCGGGCGCTGGCGCTCGACGAGGCGATCGCTGCCCTGCAGCAGGGCTGAACCGGCCCCGGTCGGGGGCGGGGCGCAGCCGGTGGTCGTCGACGTCGTGATGGCGGCCCGCGACGAGGCGCCGACGGTGGCGACGAACGTGGTGGCGGCCGCCGGTTGTGCGTCGGTGCGCACGGTCATCGTCGTGGACGACGGCTCGGCCGACGACACCGCCGCCCGTGCGGAGGCGGCCGGCGCGGTCGTCGTGCGCCTGCCCGGCTCGGCCGGCTCCAAGGCACAGGCGATGGCGGCGGGCGTGGCCGCCAGCGACGCCGACGCCATCCTCTTCGTCGACGCAGACTGCACCGACCTGACCGCCGCCCACCTCGACGCTGTGTGCGAGCCCTTCCTGGCCGGCCGCTCGGTGATGTCGATCGGCGCCTTCGACTACGGGCCTCGGCTCAACTGGCTCGTCCTGCGCTGCCCGCCGCTCTCGGGTGAGCGGATCCTGCCCCGCTGGGTGTTCGAGTCGATCCCCCCGCACCACCTCGACGGCTACACGATCGAGGTCCGCCTCAACGAGGTCCTCTGCGAGGGGCGTCTGCCGATGAGCGTCCGCACCATGCGGGGCGTCTACCACCGCACCAAGCGAGAGAAGCACGGTCGGGTCGAGGGCCTCAGGAGGACGTGGTGGATGTACCGCGACCTGCTCTCGATGCTCCCACCCGTCGGCGACGTGCGATGGCGGACGTACTGGTTCTACCTCCGCCAGTCGACCATCGAGGCGGCAGTCCGAAGCCGGTGTGACCGGTGCCACACCCCGTGAGCGCCGCGCGCTAGGTTTTGGATCACGGGCGGCGACCCGCCGGTCGAACAACGAGGGAGCGACAGACGATTACGGAACCGTCTCCGACGACAGGACGCGCAGCGCTGCTCGACGTGCGCGAGGTCACCGTCCGCTTCGGCGGGGTCGTGGCCCTCGACAACTTGTCGTTCTCCATTGGCGAGGGTGAGATCTGTGCGCTGATCGGCCCGAACGGAGCTGGGAAGACCACGCTGTTCAACGTCGTCAGTCGCGTGTACGACCCCACCCTGGGCGCCGTCTCGTTCGACGGCCATGACCTGCTCTCGCTCGACGCGCACGAGATCGCCAAGGTCGGCGTCGGGCGGACGTTCCAGAACCTCGCCCTCTGGAAGGGGTTGAGCGTCTTGGAGAACGTCATGGTCGGGATGCACACGGCGTCGAAGGTCTCGTTCCTGACCGCCGTGCTCCGCATCGGGCTGAAGAAGGAGGAGGCCAGGCTGCGCGAGCGGGCCATGTCGGTGCTCGACGAGCTCGGGCTCGGTGCGTACGCCCACCATGCCGCCGCCGGGCTCCCCTTCGGCACGCTCAAGCGGGTGGAGCTGGCTCGCGCCGTCGTCTCCGAGCCACGGCTGCTCCTCCTCGACGAGCCGGCGAGCGGGCTGACCCACAGCGAGGTCGACGAGCTGGCCGAGGTCATCCGCTCGGTGCAGCAGAGCCGCAACCTCACCGTGCTCCTCGTCGAGCACCACATGCAGATGGTGATGGGCATCTCCGATCGCATCGTCGTCCTCGACTTCGGTCGCAAGATCGCCGAGGGGCTCCCGCAGGAGATCCAGCGTGACGAGCGGGTCATCGAGGCCTACCTGGGGGCCCCGGCATGAGCAGCTCGACCGACGCCCGTCAGACCGGGGACACAGCCTCCGGCGGCTCGCCCCTGCTGGCGCTGGAGAACGTGCACGCGGCCTACGGCCCGGTGCAGGTGTTGCACGGCATCAGCCTCCAGGTCGACGAGGGAGAGGTCGTGGTCGTGCTCGGTGCCAACGGCGCCGGCAAGACCACCACCATCCGTGCCATCTGCGGGATGGTGACCACGACGGGCGCCGTCCGGGTCGGCGGCCAGGACGTCGTCGGGAAGAAGACGGCCGACGTCGCCCGCCTCGGGGTGGCCCACGTTCCGCAGGGCCGGGGGACCTTCTCGGACCTCAGCGTCGAGGACAACCTCCGCCTCGGCGCGTTCACCCGAAAGGACAAGGAGGTGACGGGTGACATCGAGCGCTGGTACGAGGTGTTCCCGGTGCTCGGTGACCGCCGGTCGCAGTCGGCCGGCAACCTCTCGGGTGGCGAGCAGCAGATGCTTGCCCTTGCTCGGGCGCTCATGAGCAAGCCCCGCCTGTTGCTCCTCGACGAGCCGTCGCTCGGCCTCGCCCCGAAGGTGGTCCAGGGCCTCTTCGAGCGGCTCGGCACGATCAAGGCCGAGTCGGGGACGACGATGCTGATCGTCGAGCAGAACGCCAACCTCGCCCTGGCCATCGCCGACCGGGCCTACGTTCTCGAGGCAGGCACGATCGCCCTGAACGGCACCGCCGCCGAGCTGCAGCAGGACGATGCCGTCCGTCGCGCCTACCTCGGCTACTGACCCATGACCGCCACCTGCACCCTCTCGGCCCCCTCACGACAGGAGCGCTGACCCGTGGAGCTCTTCCTCGCCCGCCTCTTCGACGGCGTCTCCGCCGGCGCCACCTACGCCGCCATCGCCGTGGCGCTCGTGCTCATCTACAAGGCGACGACGCTGATCAACTTCGCGCAGGGCGAGCTCGCCATGCTCGGCTCGTTCGTCGCCTACGTGCTCGCCGTCGAGCAGGGCCTGCCGATCGTCCTTGCCCTCGTCATCGCCATGGTGCTCACCGCCCTGCTGGCGGGCGGCATCGAGCGCGTCCTGATCCGGCCCTTCGACCCGAGCAACCACCTGCCTCTCGTCATCATCACCCTCGGCCTGTTCCTCCTCATCAACGCCACGGCCGGCATCGTCTGGGGCTTCGACCCGCGCCGCTTCACCGGCCTGTTCCCCGAGGACGACGCCTTCACCTTCGGCATCGCCCGCCTGCGCTGGTACACCGTCGGCACCCTCATCACCGTGGTGCTCCTGCTGGTGGTGCTGACGCTGCTCCTCAACAAGACGAAGATCGGGCTCGCCTTCCGGGCCGTGTCCTCCAACCTCGAGTCCTCCGGCCTCGTCGGGGTTCGGGCCGGCCCCACGCTGCAGTTCGGGTGGGCGCTCGCCGCCGCCGTCGGGACCCTCGCCGGCGTCCTCTTCGTGTCTGACCCGTTCCGCCAGATCGAGCCCACGTACGCACAGCGGGTGCTCATCTTCGCCTCGGCCGCAGCCGTCCTCGGCGGGCTCGACAGCCTCTGGGGGGCGCTCGCGGGAGGGCTGGCACTCGGTCTGCTCGAGAGCATCGTCGTCGGCTACGTCGAGTGGATCCCGAGCCAGCTCGGCCTCGCCACCGCGGTGTTCGTCATCATCGCCGTCCTCCTCGTACGGCCCGCTGGGCTCTTCGGCAGCACGAGGGTGGAGCGGGTATGAGCGGGCACGGCCGATGTGGGACGAGCGGCTCGGCGGCCGAGCAAGAGCGTGACGCATGAGCGGCCGGGCTCTCGTCGAGGGCAGCGCCGCCCACCGCACCTACCGGATCGTCACGTGGTCGTTGTTCGTCCTGCTCGTGGTGCTCGCCCCGTTCTGGGCCGTGCAGACCCCTTCGCTCTCCATCGGCATGAGCACCTTCACGTTCAGCCTCGGGAACCTCTCCCACGCCGTCGCGTACATGGTCGGCGTGCTCGGGCTCGGGTTGCTCGTCGGCTTCAACGGCCAGATCTCGCTCGGAAACAGCTTCTTCATGGGCCTGGGGGCCTACATCACGGCGACCCTCGTGGTCGACAACAGCTGGCCCTACCTGTTGACCCTGGTGGTCGTCATCCCCGTGACGTTCCTCGTCGGGATGCTGATCGGGGTGCCCGCCCTGCGCATCAAGGGCTTGTACCTCGCGCTCGTCACCCTCGGCCTCGCCGCGGTGTTCCCCTCGCTCGTCCGCTTGGACCAGGTGCGGGACAGGACCGGCGGTCCGAACGGCAAGCGCATCTCCTCCGACCTCGACGCACCGTCGTGGCTCCCGCTCGACGGCATCGCCAAGGGGCTCTCGAAGATCCCGCTCGTCGGCGAGTGGCTCTTCGGCGAGGGTCGCATCGGCGGTCGCGACGCAGGCGACGTCTGGGTCTACCTCCTGCTCGCAGTCATCGCCGGGCTCTGCTTCTGGCTCACCCGGAACCTCATCTACAGCCGGCCCGGACGTTCGATCATCGCCATCCGCGACAACGAGACCGGTGCGGCGGTGAGCGGCGTCAACCTGCCGCTCACGAAGACCCTCACCTTCGGGACGAGCGCCGCCCTGGGCGGGGTGGCAGGGACCATGTACGCCATGGCCATCCAGTTCGTCGCACCCGACGTGTTCGGGGTGAACCTCGCCATCTTCCTCATCGTCGGCCTCGTGGTGGGCGGCGTCGGCACCCTCAGCGGTGCCGCCGTGGGCGGGCTCGTCATCATCTTCATCCCGCTGTGGGCGTCGCAGATCGCGTCGGTGCCCGGTGTGCCCGAGCGCTTCCTCCGCGGGCCCACCGGCACGTTCTTCCTCGGCCTCCTGCTCATCGTGCTGACGTTCGTGCTCCCCGGTGGCGTCGTCTTCGGTGTCCGTCGCCTCCGGGCCCGCGTCGTGCGGGTGGTCCCGGCTCGGCGGGCGCAAGGGGAGCGGGGCGACGACCTCGTCGTCGACGTGGAGGAGGACGCAGCCGAGCAGCTCCTGTCCCGTCACTCCAGTGATGCCGCATCAGGCCTCTAGATCCATGCACCACACCGACCACATGCAACACACCAACCAAGGGAGACACACCGTGCAACGAGCTCGCTGGTGGCGGATCGCCGCCTTCATGCTGACCTTCTCCGTGCTCGCCGCCGCATGCGGCGACGACGGAGAGGACACCGAAGCCACCGACACCACTGCTGGCCAGGGTGACGCGTCCGAGTCCGAGTCCGGGTCCGAGTCCGAGGACGGGGCGTCCGAGGACGGAGGCGGCGGCGAGATCTCGATGGACGAGGAGCTCGAGGTGGCCGAGGGTACGGTCCTCCCGCTCCCCGATTGCCCGTCGGACTGGGACCCGATGACCGGCCTCACCGACGACAGCATCAAGCTGGCCATGAGCCTGCCCGAGTCCGGTCCCGTGGCCGCCCTGGGCGGCCTCGACGACGGCATGCGCGCCTGGTTCGATCAGATGGAGCCGATCGACGGTCGCTCGATCGAGCTCGTGTCGCAGGACGACGCCTACGACCCGGCTCGCACCCTCAGCAACACCGAGGAGTTCCTCGAGACCGAGGAGCCGTTCGCCCTCACCTACATGGTCGGGACGCCGAACAACCTCGCCATCCGGGACCTCACGAACGACGAGTGCGTGCCGCAGCTGTTCAACTCGACGGGCTTCCCGGCGTGGGGTGACCCGGCTGCGTACCCCTGGACCATCGGCGGGATCCTCAGCTACAACACCGAGGCGATCCTGTGGTGCAACTACATCGAGGAGGAGATCGGCGAGGGCACCACCGTCGCCCTGCTCTCGATGGACAACGACTTCGGCCTCTCCTACAAGGAGACGGTCGAGGGGTGCGCCGACGAGGGTCAGATCGACCTCGTCGAGTCCGTCCAGCACGACCCGGCAGCCCCTGACGTGACCGACGAGATCACGACCCTGGCCGCCTCGGACGCCGATGTCGTGCTGCTCGGCACCACCGGTGCTGCGTGCTCACAGTCGATGGCGGCCCTCGCTGCGTCTTCGTTCAAGCCGACGACGTTCCTGTCGTACACCTGCCAGGGCATCCCCACCTACTTCAAGCCGGTCGACCCGGCAGGCGCAGACGTGATCGTGGCCACCTCGGCCAAGGAGGCGGGGGAGACCGACGACCCGGCGGTGATGGAGTCGCGCGACGCGCTCGAGGCTGCTGGGCTCAACCCCGACGAAGGCGCGTTCTACACCGGCACGATCTTCGGGCGGACCGTCGAGCTCATCTTCCGCCAGGCCGCGGAGATGGAGGGTGGCCTGAACCGGGTCAACCTCATGCGGGCCGTGTGGAACGCCGACACCGTGAACCCGCTCGGCCTCGAGGGCTCCACCTACAAGAGCGACGGGGTGAACGACGCCTACCTCGTGGAGGCGGCGCAGTTCGCCAAGTACGTCCCGCCCGCAGCCGGCGAGGAGCTCGGGAAGTACGAGCCGATCGGTGAGCTCATCGACCTCGAGGGCGAAACCGGCTCGGTCGAGGAGTAACCGCCCCGACGGTGACCCGCTCCGGCGGGTCCGCGAGCGAACGGAACGACCCGCCCTCCTCGGGGGGCGGGTCGTCTCGTGCCCGGCCGGTGGCGTGGATCGGGCGCCCGCCCACCAGGATGGGGAGATGGCGCTGTGGCTCACCGCGGACCTCCACCTCGGCCACGCCAACATCATCGGGTACTGCGACCGACCCTTCGAGGCCGTCGCGGAGATGGACGAGCGCCTCGTCGAGCGGTGGAACGAGCGGGTCGGCGGCGGCGACACCGTCCTCGTGCTGGGCGACGTGGCCCTGGGGCCGATCAAGGCGTCGCTCGGGCTCGTGCGCAGGCTCGCCGGCCACAAGCTGCTCGTGGCCGGGAACCACGACCGCTGCTGGGCGGGCAACGGCACGGCGAAGGCGCATGCCTGGCAGGAGCGTTACCTCGACGCAGGCTTCGCCGAGGTCCGCCAGGGTACGATCGAGGTGGACGTCTCCGGCCGGCGCGTCCGGGCCGGGCACTTCCCCTACGAGGGCGACAGCCAAGACGAGGACCGCTTCACCCAGCACCGCCCGCAGGACGACGGGGGCTGGCTCCTGCACGGTCACGTCCACGACCGCTGGCGGCAGCGTGGCCGCATGATCAACGTCGGCGTCGACGCCTGGGACTACCGCCCGGTCCACGAGGACGACGTGGTCGCGCTCATCGAGCGGGGCCCCGCCGACCTCCCGCCCCTCGTGCCCAGCGGTCAGCCTCAGAGGTGAGCCAGGTCGCGGCAAGGCCTAGCCTGCGCCGATGACCGAAGCCACCGATGCCGCCGAGACCGTCGACCCCCTCACCCAGCTCCGCCTCGACGGCAAGGTGGCCCTCGTCACCGGCGCCAGCTCGGGCATCGGCGCCCGCTGCGCCCGTGTCCTCGACGCACTCGGCGCCACCGTGGTGCTCGCCGCCCGTCGCACCGACCGGATCCAGTCTCTCGCCGGCTCGCTGGCCAAGGGTGACGCTGCCACGTGCGACGTCAGCGTGCCGGGAGCCTCGGCCACCCTCGTCGACGAGGCGGTCGAGCGCCACGGCCGCATCGACGTGGTCGTCGCCAACGCCGGGATCACCAACGTCGTGCCCGCCCTGCGCGAGCAGACCGACCGCTTCGCCGAGGTCGTCACCGTGGACCTCGTCGCACCCTTCGAGCTGGCCCGTGCTGCCGCAGGCCACATGCGCGAGCGGGGCGAGGGCGGTGCGATCGTCAACGTCGCCTCCGCCGCCGCGTTCACCTCGACCGCCGTGCTCCCCCAGGCGAGCTACGTCGCCGCCAAGACCGGTCTCGTCGGCCTCACCCGTGAGCTGGCCCTGCAGTGGGCCCGCTACGGGATCCGGGTCAACGCGCTGTGCCCCGGGATGTTCCCGACGGAGATGACCGACGAGCTCGTCCAGTCCGACGAGCTGCGCAGCGCCTTCGAGGCACAGGTGCCACTGCGCCGGATCGCCAGGCCCGACGAGCTCGATGGCGCAATCGCCTTCCTCTGCACGTCGGCCAGCAGCTACCTGACGGGTCAGGCCATCGTGGTGGACGGCGGTGGAGGCCTCTGACCGCTCAGGCGCCACGTGCCCCCGGGCGCCGCAGCGGGGGCAGGGTCGGCGGCGGCTGCTTGCGAGGCGGGAGCGTCGAGAGCAGCTCGGCGGTCGCCTCGGTGATGGCGTCGACGGCACGCTCGAAGGCAGCGGTCGTGGCGGCCGAGGTCGTCTGGACGCCACTCACCTTTCGTACGTACTGGCGGGCGGCCGCCTCGACCTCGACGGGCGTCGCCACCGGATCCAACCCTCGCAGCGTCGTGATGTTCCGGCACATGGACGCGACCCTAGGACCGGGCCGGTCGGTCTAGCGTCAGGTGCATGATCCTCGAAGACCTGCACGTGCCGGTGGAGCGCTTCGAGGCCGGGACCGGTTGGTCCCTCAAGCCCGAGGGCGCCTGTCGTGGCGAGATCTGCGTGCCGCTCCCGCCGAGCGCGGACCTCGTGGACGTGGAGGCCGTCGCGGCACGCCTCGGGATGCCGGTGGTCCGCCACGAGGCCGCTGACCTCTGGGCGCTCGGGCCGGCATCCCTGGAGGGTCACGCCCTGCCCAGCGCCGTCGCACCTGAGCTCGAGCTGCCGGACGTGGACGGCAGACCCTTCCGCCTGTCGTCGATGCGGGGGCACAAGGTGCTCCTCGTGGCCTGGGCGCCCTATTGAGGTTGCGCCCGTGACCTGCCCGTGTGGCAGGCCCTGCGCGAGGAGCTCCACCCCGAGGGGCTCGAGATCGTCACCGTCGGCATGGACACCGCCGGATCCGAGGCGTGCCGGCCGTTCATCGAGGCGGCCGCTCCGACGCACCCCTCGCTCGTCGACGTCGGCCACGTCATGGCCGAGCGGTTCGGCGTGATCAACATCCCGAACGGCCTCTGGATCGACGAGGAGGGCGTCATCGTGCGCCCGGCCGAGCCTGCGTTCCCGCCCGGCCGCTCGGCACGCCGCGGGGGTGGGGTCCCCGACGGGACCCCCGACCACATGCGGGAGATCTTCGAGGAGGCCTCCAAGATCAGGGCGGACCCGGATGCGTACGTGCTCGCCCTCAGGGACTGGGTCGCACGGGGATCCGAGAGCCACCACGTTCTCAGCCCCGACGAGGTGGTGGCTCGCTCCGGTCGTCGGGACCGGTCGAGCGCCGAGGCGGCGGCGCACTTCGCGCTGGCGCAGCACCTGTGGCGGGCAGGCGACGAGGCGGGCGCCGTCGGCCACTTCCGAGAGGCGCATCGGCTCCAGCCCGAGAACTTCTCCTACAAGCGCCAGGCCTGGTCCCTCGCAGCACCCGGGACCGGACCGTTCGAGCGGTACTGGCAGGGCCCGGTCGAGGGCCGCGAGGACGAGTGGCCCTACGAGAGCGACTGGTTGAGCGAGGTGCGGGCGATGGGGGCGGAGCGCTACTACCCGCCGCTCGACCTCGGGCCGGCCGACGCCATTCAGGCCGATGCTGCTCAGGCCGACGCCGCTCAGGCCGACGCCGCGCAGGCCGACGCCGCTCAGGCCGACGCCGCGCAGGCCTACGCCGCTCAGGCCGACGCCGCTCAGGCGTAGGCGGCGAAGAGCTCCTCGAACGCCACCTGCTGGCCGCCGCCCGTCGACGACATCACGAGGATGGGCGTCGTGACGCCGGCGTCGAACCACGCCTCGACGCCCTCGCGCACCTCGGCGGCCGACCCCGAGAGGGTTGTGTCGTCGAGCCAGCGGTCGCTCATGAGGCCGGCAACGGCGTCACGGTCCTTGGCTGCGAGCGCCCCCTCGATGGCGGTCATCTCCTCCGCGTAGCCAGCCGCCCTCCAGTAGTTCCGGTAGTTGGGGAGGGACACGTAGCCGGCCAGCGTCCTGCGGTGGACGGCCCGAGCCGCCTCCCGGTCGTCGTCGATCACCGTGGGGATCATGTTGCCGATCGAGAAGCCGTCGCCACGGCGGTCGGCCGGCACCTGGGCCATCTGCGCTGCCATGTGGCTCAGCGAGGCGTTGGCCCACACCGCCCCGTCCGCGATCTCGACCGCCAGCCCCAGCATCTTGTCGCGAAGGGTGGCCAGGACGATCGGCGGCAGCTCACCCGCCTGGCGCCCGGCGTCGCGCAGCGCCGCCACGTAGGCACGGACGTCGGCGAGCGGCTTGCCGGTCTCGACGCCGAGGCGGTCGACCACCGGCCCGTGGCTGACCCCGATGCCGAGTCGGAACCGGCCGCCGGACAGCTCCTGGACGAGCGACGACGCCTGCGCCAGATCGACCGGGTGGCGGAGGTAGATCGGCTGGATCGACGTGGCCAGCTCGATGGTCGACGTGACGTGGGCGAGCGACAGGCAGAGCCCGACGGCGTCACCGAAGCTCGGGCAGTGGATTCCGGAGAAGCCCCGGCGCTCCACCTCAACCGCGAGGTCGAGGATGCGCTGGCGCTTGCCGGGCACGGCAGCGAGGGAGACGGCGGGGAGCTGCGGCACGGGTGACCTCCAGGAGCGGGCCGGTCGAGGGTAGGCCCGGCACCGACCTGGCGCATCAGGTGTCAAGTGGGACGGTCATCCGCCCGATGTGACAGCACACGGGAGACGGGGGGACCTGCGATGCACGACGTCGAGGTGGTGGACGCGGGACTGAGGACGTTGCTCGCGGCGAACCCCGATGCGGTCGTGGGGGCGATCGGCGTCGACGGGCTCTTCGTGCCGATGCCCGACGCCGTGTCGCTCGCCGGCCACCGCATCGCCCAGGCTCGCTCCGTCCTCGACCTCGTGGTGCCTGCGGATCGCCCGATGGTCATCGACGCCTGGGCGCAGGCCCGGACGGACGGCGCGGCGCGAGCGACGGTGGGGATCGCCGGCTCGTCGGGGGCCCGAGCCGTCCTGCACCTCGCCGACCTGACCGCGCTCCACGGCGTGCACTTGGGCGTCCTCGTCCCCCTCGACGGGCCCGGTGAGCAGCTCGAAGAGGCAGCTCGGATCGTCACCCCGCCCCCCCGTCTCGTGCGCATCCGCAAGGACGAGCTGGCAGTAGTGCTCGAGGTGGACGGCGACGTGACCGCCGTGCTGGGCTGGGATCCTGCCGACCTCGTGGGCCAGCGGACGCTCGGCTACTACCACCCGGATGACCAGGCCATCGCCATCGACACCTGGATGGCGGTGCTGGCCCAGCCCGGGGCGACGTCACGCTGCCGCCTCCGCCACAAGCACCTCGACGGCCGCTGGGTGTGGATGGAGCTCTCCAACCGGAACCTGCTCGATGCTCCGGGCGGCGGCTTCGTCGACTGCGAGATGTTCGACGTCACCGATGAGGTCGAGGCGCTCGAGGCAGTGCGGGCGAGCGAGCAGCTGTTCCGTCGCCTTGCCGGTGCGCTCCCGATCGGCGTCTGGCAGATCGATGTCGACCGCAACCTCGTCTACGCGAACGAGGAGCTGCGCCGGATCGTTGGCGCGCCCCCCGACGCCGGCGCGGATCGGCTGCGAAGGTGCGTGGTCGACGTGGACGCCCTCGAGGTCGCGATGGGGGCGGTCCTGGCGGGCGGCGACGTCGACCTCACGCTGCAGATCGACCGGGTCGACGGATCAGGTCTCCGCCGGTGCGACGTCGCCCTGCGGGCGCTCACCTCGCCCGACGGCCGGGTGACCGGTGCGGTCGGCTCCCTCATGGACGTCACCGAGGCCTCGAAGATGAGGGCGGAGCTGGAGCGGCGGGCGAGCTTCGACGAGCTGACGTCGTGTGTGAACCGCGCCACGGCCATGACGGTCCTGGCTTCCGCCCTCGGCACCCCCGGCCAGGACACCGCCGTGATCTTCGTGGACGTCGACCGGTTCAAGGCGGTGAACGATCGCCTCGGGCACGGCGCCGGGGACGACCTCCTCGTGGTCCTCGCCGGTCGGTTGCGCGCCGCCGTGCGGGGCGGTGACGTGGTCGGGCGCATCGGAGGCGATGAGTTCCTCGTCGTCTGCCCGAACGTGACGAGCGCGGCTGAGGGCCTCCTCCTCGGCGAGCGGATCGCCTCGAGCGTCCGGTCACCGGTGTCCCTGGGGGGCGAGGTGCTGGAGCCGAGCGCCAGCGTCGGGGTCGCTTGGGCCCCCGGTGCCATCGACGCGGATCACCTCATCGCCTGCGCTGACGCCGCGATGTACGAGTCGAAGGGGGCGGGCGGGGGACAGGTGGTGCTCGGCACCGTCGCCCGCCCGACGGCCGGCCGGGTGGATCTGGTCCTCACCGTCGCCGCACCTGCGGGCTGACGGGCGCGGCGCTCCGCCGGCTCCGGCTGCGTCGGTCAGGCGCCGACGCGCACCTGGTCGCCCACCGCGACCGTGCCTGCCCCGGCGGCGTCGCCGTACACGCCGGCGCAGGCCCACGAGCCGAGCCCGGTGATCTCGAGTCGGTTGTGGGTGGCGATCGTGCGCAACAGGCTCGGGTCACGGGGGAGGTCCTCGATGGCCAGCGTCGTCATGATGCAGCGCATCGTCGGCAGGGCCACCTGCATCTCGGCCTCCTCCCCGAGCGCCACCCGTCGGCCCACCCATCCGTTCTCGACGAAGCCCTCACCGTCGCTCTCCACGAGGATGTTGGGTCGGTACCTGCGGACGTCGAAGGTGCCGCCGGGCTGCAGCCGAGCCAGCTCCTGCAAGGTCGAGTCGGTCACGAGGTGGAGCACGGAGAGGTCGAAGAACGTGCCGGGCGGCGCCGCCACGGCCATGGTGATGTCGCTCACGGTCTCGTCGGCCACGCCCGTCTCGATGCGGGTGCGCTCGATGAAGGCCTCGGGGGCGAGCCCCTCGACGTCCGGCCACGCCTCCTCCATCGTCCGCACAGCAGGGCCCGCCGACCGCAGGCGCACGTCCCGCCCCAGGAACGCAGAGAGGGCGTCGTCGGCGCCGGGGTCGTGACTGGTGACCACCTCACCGTCGGGCAGCTCGATGGACACGGGTGCCACGGGGCCGTCGGGGAGCGGCTCCTCGAGGTACGAGGCCCGCAGCTCGAGCACCCGTGCCCACTTCCTCGGGTTCTTGGCGCTGACGACCTTGTCGTCCGTCGGGTCGAGGAGCGCCCACGAGCGGTCGCCCACCACGCCCGCCGCCGTGATCTCCGCCTGGTCGAGCCGCTCGCCGAGCATCGACTTCACCGGGAAGCGCCACAGCTCGCCGACCCGCCCCACGGGCGTCCCTCCACCTGCATCCATGCGCCATCTTGACCCACCCGCCCGGGTGACGTACCGGTCTCGTCAGCGCCCGGCCTCGTCGAAGGCCTTGCGCAGCCAGCCCCGCACCTCCTCGTCCACCTCACCGGGCGTGCGCAGGTTCACGACGTGGTGGTGGCGGCTGCCCCGGGCGTGCACCTTCCGTGCGATGCGGCGGTCGGCAACCGTCCACGACAGGACGAACGACTGGGCAACCCACCTCGTCGCCGAGGGAGGCGCGCTGGCGCCGTTAGCGTCCGGGTCGTGCTCGCCGTCACCGCCGCCTCAGCCGATCCCGCCGACCCCCTCGCCGGCCTGGTGGTGGGTGACCGCCCCGACCCCGAGCCCGAGGACGGGTGGGTCACCGTCGACGTGCGGGCCGCCTCTCTGAACCACCACGACCTGTGGACGCTGCGAGGCGTGGGGATCAAGGAGGAGCGGCTACCGATCGTGCTCGGATGCGACGCCGCAGGGGTGGACGCAGAGGGCAACGAGGTGATCGTCCACGCCGTCATCTCGAGCCCCGGCTGGGCGGGCGACGAGACGCTCGACCCCCGTCGCTCCCTGCTCTCCGAGGTCCACGACGGGACCCTGGCGGCAAAGGTGGCGGTGCCGGCCGGCAACGTCGTCCCCAAGCCGGGAGCGCTCTCCTTCGAGGAGGCCGCCTGCCTACCGACCGCGTGGCTCACGGCCTATCGCATGCTGTTCACCAACAGCGGCGCCGCGCCCGGGGGCACCGTGCTCGTACAGGGAGCAGGCGGCGGTGTCGCCACCGCCCTGATCGTCCTCGGGCGGGCAGCCGGCATGCGGGTGTGGGTCACGAGCCGGAGCGAGGAGAAGCGGGCCCAGGCGCTCGGGCTCGGGGCCCACGAGGCCTTCGAGTCAGGCGCCCGCCTGCCCGACCGGGTCGATGCCGTGATGGAGACGGTGGGGGCTGCCACCTGGAGCCACTCCTTGCGGTCGCTCCGGCCGGGCGGGACGCTCGTCGTCTCGGGGGCGACGAGCGGTGCCGATCCGTCTGCCGACCTCAACCGCGTGTTCTTCCTGCAGCTCAGCGTCGTCGGCTCCACCATGGGCACGAGGGAGGAGCTCGGTCGCCTCGCCTCGTTCTGCGAGGCCGCAGGGGTGCGTCCGGTGATCGACACCGTGCTGCCCCTCACCGACGCCCGCACCGGCTTCGAGCGGATGCTCGGCGGCGACCTCTTCGGCAAGGTCGTCTTCACCGTCTGACCCTCGTCGCGGCGACGCCCGTTCTGTCGGTCACACGTGCGTCGACCGCACCATCCCACCGACGGAAACGCCGGTGACTCGCTCCTCGGTGGCACGTGGCATCGACCGCACCGTCTGACCGACAGGCGACAGGTCCACCGCCCTTTCCCCTCGTCCGTCAACCCAGGAAGCGGGTGATCGCCTCGGCGACGGCGTCCGGGTGCTCGTCGGCCGCCAGGTGGCCGGCGTCGGCGATGGTGGCGATCGCTGCGTGGGGCACGAGCTCGAGCCAGCGGTCGCCGTAGAGCGGGGGGACGAGCCGGTCGTCGTCACCCCACAGCAGGAGCGTCTCGGCCCGGAGCCGGTGGAGGCGCTTCGAAAGTCGGCGGTTGGGGATCGGGAACATGATCTTCCCGGCCGTGCCCAGCCGGCGTGCGTTGCCGACGAAGAACTCGACGAGCGCCGTGTCGTCGTTGAAGTCGAGCCCGCCGGTGAGGGCGGCGGCACCCGCCACCGGGTCGTGGAAGAGCAGCGCGGGCAGCTGGTGGGGGAGCGTGGCGAAGATGTCGGGGATGGGCGCCTCGTCGATCCAGAGCCCGAGGGGGGCGAGGAGCACCAGCTTCCGTGGTCGCTCGGGGCACACCGACGCCATCTCGGCAGCGATCATCCCCCCCATCGAGTGGGCGACCAGGTGCGGGTGGTCGATCCCCAGCTCGTCGACGATGTCCCAGCCGTGGAGCGTGAAGTCGAGCATGTCCTCGAGCAGCTCCTCGCCCGTCGACTGCCCGAAGCCGGGGAGCTCGGGCGCGAGCACGTCGTAGTGCAGGGCCAGCTGCTCGAGCATCGGCTCGCTCTCCCGGAGGCCACCGAACCCGTGGAAGTACACCACGGGGTGCCCCTTCCCGCCCCGCAGCACCCGACAGGAGGTGCCGCGCGCCGTGTCGATGCGGTCCCACTCCATCAGGTCCCGTCCTCGGCGAGATCGGCCCGCGCCCTGCCCCCGATGGTCTCCGTCGGATCCACCCGGCCAGGGAGCGGCTTGATCCACCACCGGTCGTCGCCCTCGTGCTCCGGCCACATGTCGCGGAGGCGGGGCATCACCTTCTCGGCGAAGAGCGCTGTGGAGTGGCGGGTCTTCCAGTCGGGCTGGTTCCCGTTGTGCATGATGCAGAAGACGGTCCCGACCCTGAGGTTCGTGATCATGTCCTTCATGCGGTCGACCACGGTGTCGGGGCTCCCGGCGATCACGTTCCCGCCCTCCACGAGGTCGGCCCACGTCAGCTCGGAGAACCGCTTCTGGGCAGCGGCGTGGAGCTGGTTCAGCGCGCCGGCCTGGAGCGTCTTGATCGTCCGGTAGCCGGGTGCGTCGGCGAAGCCCGGGAAGACGTGCAGGCAGCGGTTGTAGAAGTAGAGGACGTGCTCGGCGTACAGCTCCTCGGCCTCGGCGTCGGTGTCGGCCACGCAGATGATCTGGGCGAAGGACCCCCGGTAGGGCGAGTCGTCGACGTCCCGCTCGGCGACCCGCTCCCAGTAGCCGTCGAGCAGTCGCTTGCCGGCGATGTAGCCACTGAAGGAGAGGTACGAGTAGTTGTAGTCGTTGTCGAGGCAGAAGTCCCACGTCTCGACGGAGCCGCCTCCCGGGATGTAGACGGGGGGCGACGGCTTCTGGATCGGCTTCGGCCAGCAGTTCACGTACCGGAGCTGGTTGTACTTCCCGTCGAAGGCGAACGGCTCGTCCTCGGCCCACGCCCGCTTGATGAGCTCGTGGGCCTCGGCGTACTTGTCGCGGGTGAGGGCGGGGATCTGGCCGTAGCAGTAGTTCGTGTCCATCGACGTGCCCACCGGGAAGCCGGCGATCAGGCGGCCGCCCGAGATGACGTCGAGCATCGCGAACTCCTCGGCCACGCGGATCGGCGGGTTGTAGAGGGCGATGGAGTTGCCGATGACGGCGATGGCCGCCTGGGAGGTCCGACGGGCGAGGCCCGCTGCGATGATGTTCGGCGACGGCATGAGCCCGTAGCCGTTCTGGTGGTGCTCGTTGACGCCGATGCCGTCGAAGCCGAGCGAGTCGGCGTACTCGAGCTGGTCCATGTACTCGTGGTAGACGGCGTGGCCCCGCTCCGGGTCGTACAGGGCCGAGTCGATGTCGACCCACACCGAGCGGTTCTGCTCCCGGAAGTCGTCCGGCAGGTCGGGCCACGGCATCAGGTTGAACCACACGAACCGCACGGGCGAGCCCTCCGTCACGTCCTGGCAGAGGTGACCTCCGCCGGTCACCGGCGCCTCTGGCGGGACCTTACCGAGCGCTCCTCGGGTGGGGGACGTGGACCTAGTCTCGGGCGATGCGCCCCTTCCGCTTCGGCCTCCAGACCTCGAACGCCCCCGACGGCAAGGCGTGGCGGGAACGGGCCCGCAAGGTCGAGGACCTCGGCTTCGCCGCCATGTACATCCCCGACCACTTCACGGACCAGTGGGGTCCACTCGTGGCGCTCACGGTGGCGGCCGAGGCGACCTCGACGCTCGAGATCGGCACGCTGGTCTTCGACAACGACTATCGCCACCCGGTCGTGCTGGCCAAGGAGATCGCCACGCTCGACCTCGTGAGCGAAGGTCGTGTCATCTTCGGCATCGGTGCAGGCTGGATGCGCTCCGACTACGAGGAGTCCGGCATCCCCTACGACGAGCCCGCGGTGCGGGTCGACCGCTTCGAGGAGGCGGTCGACGTCTACACGCAGCTGCTCAGGGAGGGCACGGCCACCTTCGAGGGCACCCACTACTCCATCAGTGGTGCTGCCGGGGAGCCCCGCCCCGCTGGCGACGGCCCGAAGCTCCTCATCGGCGGCGGCGGCAAGCGGGTGGTCTCCCACGCCGCCCGCCACGCCGACATCGTCGGGGTGAACCCGAACCTCAAGTCGGGCGCAACCGACCAGGCAACCGCCCAGTCCGCCGTCGCCGACATGGTGGACAAGCGCATCGGGTGGATCAAGGAGGCGGCGGGCGACCGCTTCGACGGCCTCGACCTGCAGATGCTCACCTTCATCGTCCAGGTGGGCGGGGACCGCAAGGAGATGGCCGAGCTGATGGGCCCGGCCATGGGCATCAGCCCCGAGCAGGCGCACGACGCACCGCTCGCGCTCGTCGGCAGCGTCGAGGAGATCTGCGACCAGCTGGTGGAGCGTCGGGAGCGCTGGGGCCTCAACGACTGGGTGATCCACGACCCCGAGCTCGACTCCTTCGCCGAGATCGTCGGCAGGCTCGCCGGCACCTGAGCCGCGCCAGGGCGCGCACCCGGTGGGCCGGCACCACCGAGCTTGACCCGGGCGGTCGGGTCCGGCGAACCTCCCAGCGTGAACATGTCGACCAAGGCGGCGCCGCTTCCCACGCCGGAGACCCAGCCCTACTGGGACGGCTGCGCTGCCGGTGAGCTGCGGTTGCAGCGCTGCACCCACTGCGACACCCCGTACTTCCCACCGCGGCCGTTCTGCCCCGACTGCCTCTCAGGCGAGGTCGTGTGGGAGGCGCTCTCGGGCCGGGGGACGCTGCACACCTACGTGATCAACCAGCGGGCCGCGCCGGGGTTCGAGGCGCCCTACGCGATCGCCGTCGTGCAGCTCGAGGAGGGGCCGCGCCTGATGTCGAACATCGTCGGGGTCGAGCAGGCGCCCGAGGCGCTCGTGCTGGACATGGCCCTCGAGGTCACCTTCGAGGTGCGCGGCGACCTCCAGGTGCCGGTCTTCCGGCCTGCCGGGTCGACGTCGTGAGCATCAAGGGCCAGATCGCCATCGTCGGGGCGGCCGAGACGACCGAGCTCGGCCGCATCCCCCACCTCTCCGCGCTCGGCCTCCACGCCGACGCCGCCATCAACGCAATCCGTGACTGCGGCATCGACAGGGACGAGATCGACGGCGTGGCCTCGGCCGGCCAGAGCCCGGTGGCGGTGGCGAAGCACCTCGGCATCACGCCGACGTACGTCGACGGCACCAGCGTCGGTGGTTGCTCGTTCATGCTCCACGTCCGCCATGCCGCCGCTGCCATCGCTGCCGGCATGTGCGAGGTCGTGCTCGTCACCCACGGCGAGTCGGGGCGCTCACGGGTGTCGAACGGCGCCTGGAGCGTCGACCCCCAGTCGCTGAACGGTCAGTTCGAGGTGCCGTACGGCCCGACGGGCCCGCCAACGATGTTCCCCCTCGGCGTGCTCCGCTACATGAAGGAGACCGGCCTCACCCCCGAACAGCTGGCCACCGTGGCGGTCGTGCAGCGGAGGTGGGCGGCGCAGAACCCGAGGGCCATGATGCGGGACCTCATCACCGTCGAGGACGTCCTCGCCTCGAAGGTGATCGCTTACCCCATGCACCTCCTCGAGTGCTGCCTGGTGACCGACGGCGGGGGCGCCCTGGTCGTGACGTCGGCCGAGCGGGCCAGGTCGATGGACCTGTCGAGCAGGCCGGTCTACGTGCTCGGCACCGGGGAATCGAGCGAGACGCCGATGGTCTCGCAGATGGAGGACTTCACGACCTCCAGGGCGTTTCGCGTGGGGAGCGCCAAGGCCTTCGCCGAGAGCGGGGTCAGCCATGCCGACGTCGACCACCTCATGATCTACGACGCCTTCGCCCACCTGCCCATCTACGGGCTCGAGGACCTCGGCTTCGTCGGCCGGGGGGAGGCGGCCTCGTTCATCGAGGAGGGCAACACTGCGCCGGGGGGAGTCCTCCCGCTCAACACCAACGGCGGCGGGCTCAGCTACACCCACACCGGCATGTACGGGATGTTCGCCATCCAGGAATCGGTGCGCCAGCTCCGGGGGACAGCCCCCGCGCAGGTGCCCGACGTGGAGGTCAGCGTGGCCCACGGTGTCGGCGGCATGTTCGCGGCGTCGGGGACCCTCGTCCTCACCAACCAGGAGCAGTAGACACCAGGAGCAGTAGACACCAGGGCCAGCAACGACGGCTTCGTCCGCAAGCAGCCAGGCCCACGAGGAGCCGCCGCCACCGCCCTCTCCGTCACGTCGGCCCGACCGAGCTCGCCCGAGATCATCGAGGAGGTCGAGGCCTGGGCGGAGTCACGTCGGCCGCTGGGTAGGGCCGCGTTCGTGCCCCTCCAGCAGCTCGACGTCGGCCCCTTCCGCTTCCCCGCCATCGTGGAGGGGCCCGACGACGGGCCGGTGGTGTTCCTCCTGCACGGGTGGCCGCAGACCCCCGCCGCCTGGGACACCCTCGTGCCCGCCCTCGCCGCAGCCGGCCATCGTGTGGTCGCACCCTGGCAGCGGGGCTACGCAGCCGGCGCCCGGCCACGTGCCGTGGAGGACTACCGCCTCGACCGGCTGGTCGAAGACGTCCTCGGCATGGCCGCCGAGCTCGGGGCCGGGCGCTTCGACGTGGTCGGTCACGACTGGGGCGGTGCGGTGGCGTGGGCGCTCGCTGCGCAGCACCCGGACCGGTTGCGGACCGTCACGTCGCTCGCGACGCCGCACCCGGCCGCAATGCTGGCGTCGTTGCCCCGCTCGGCACAGGTGCTGCGCTCCGCCTACATCCCCGTGTTCCAGCTCCCGTGGCTGCCCGAACGGCTGCTGCTGGCGGCGGGCGGGGCGCCGCTGCGGGCCATGCTGCGGCGCAGCGGGCTGGACGACGAGCGAGCTGCCGCCTACGTCGAGGCCATGGCCGAGCCGGGCGCCCTCACCGCTGCCCTCTCCTGGTACCGCGCCGCGGGGGCATCGCCCGCCCAGCTCCGGGCCGTGGGGCGCATCCAGGTGCCGACGCTGTACGTGTGGGGGAGCGCCGACCCCGCCCTCGGGCGCACCGCCGCCGAGGGCACCGCCGCCCAGGTCGATGCTCCCTACCGCTTCGTCCCCCTGGATGGCGCAGGGCACTGGCTCCCGGAGCGCCACTCGGTCGACGTCCTGGCCCCTCTCCTCGAGCACCTGGAGGCGTGAGGGCCGAGCAGCGGCCGGGCCCGATGCGGACGGGTGCCCGGGGCAGTTGCACGCTCATCCCGTTTCGGATGCTTCGTTTCACGCCGGGGGGTAGCGTTGCGGTGACAGCGAGAGAGGGTGGGGGTCCGATGCTGTGTGCACGTGGACAGGTCCTCGTCGACGACGACCAGGGCGAGGACGCATGCTGGCCCTCGCTCCGCCTGTGGCACCCACCCACGGTCGCCGCCGCCGCCACCGCCCGCAGGATCGTCATCGGCTTCCTCAGCCCGGTCACCACGGAGCCAGTGGTGCGGGTGGCGGTCCTGCTCACGAGCGAGCTCGTGACCAACGTGGTGGTCCACGCCACGACCCCGTTCCGGCTCGACGTCGTGGCGCGGGGAGCGGTGGTGCGAGTGGCGGTGTCGGACAGGGCCGACGGCGTGGCCGAGGCAGCCCACCCGGCGGATGCGGAGGAGCACGGCCGGGGCCTCCAGCTCGTCGAGGCGCTCGCGTCGCGCTGGGGCACCGACGGCATCGTGGGCGGCAAGCGGGTGTGGTTCGAGCTCGGTGTCCCCTGCGCCTGAGCCTGTTCAGGGGATCCCCGCTCCCGCGCGCCTCTGGCGCCACAGCCAGATCCCGGTGAGGAGCACCGTGACGACGGTCAGCGGGAGGGCGTTGCGCCCTGCGAGGGCCACCACCTGCTCGATCGGTTGCGCCGCCTCCTCGCCGAGTGCCCGCAGTGCCGCCAGGGTGGCGAGCGTGCCGAGGATGTTGAGCGTCAGGAACGTGACGGGACCCATGCCCGACGCCCCTGCCAGCAGGCACACGACGCCGCCCGGGGCGACGGCCACGAGCGGGTAGCCGAGCAGCCGGAACCGTCGCCGGACGAGGTCGAGCCACCGCCGTCCTCCGACCTTCCGGTCCACCCAGGCGAGCGCCTCATCACCTTGCCAGCGGCCGAGGAAGTAGAGGAACGGGTCCTCCAGCAGGCGACGACCGAGCCCGATCAACATCCACGGTACGACGTCGACCGAGGTGGACGTGAGCAGGAGGTGGCGGGTGGTGGCGTTCAGCGCCAAGAGCACCGCCGGGTGCGACTCGACCAGTGTGGGCGCAAGGGCGTTGCCGAGTGCGGCGGTGCCGAACACCACGACGAGCGGGACGGTCAGGAGCGCCGTCCGCCCCCAGGCGATCGGGTGACCGTCGGTTCGCACGGGCCGACCCGACGTCGACCCGGTCGCACCAGTCACCAGGCGACGCTACGTCCGCCCTCGCTGGTCAAGGCGTTCACGGACGGGAAACGTCCCGGAAACAACGCCACGCCATGGTGGTCACGTCAGCCATCCGACAGACGGAGACCACGATGGATTCAGGGAACACGGCGTGGATGCTGGTGTCGACGGCGCTCGTGCTGTTCATGACACCGGGCCTCGCGTTCTTCTATGCGGGCATGGTGCGCAGCAAGCATGTCCTCGGGATGCTCATGCAGAACTTCTCGGCGATGGGCCTGATGGCGGTCCTGTGGGCGCTCGTCGGCTTCACCATCGCCTTCGGTGACCCCGGCAACGGTGGCCTGCTCGGAAACCTCGACTTCATCGGGCTGCGAGACGTGGGGCCTGACCTGGGCCCCGAGTTCCTGGGCCTCACCATCCCCTTCGTCTTGTTCTGCGCCTACCAGATGACGTTCGCCGTCATCACCCCCGCCCTCATCACCGGCGCCACCGCAGACCGCATGAAGTTCAGCGCCTACCTGCTCTTCATCGGTGCGTGGCTCGTCCTCGTCTACGCCCCCGTCGCCCACTGGGTCTTCGGCGGCGGCTGGCTCTTCGAGCTCGGCGCACTCGACTTCGCCGGTGGTGCGGTCGTCCACATCAACGCAGGCGCGGCAGCGCTCGCGGTGGTGATCGTCCTCGGCAAGCGGAAGGGCTGGGGCCACGACGCCATGCCCCCCCACTCGCTGCCCCTCACCCTGCTCGGCACCGGCATCCTGTGGTTCGGCTGGTTCGGCTTCAACGCCGGCTCGGCGCTCGGTGCCAACGCCGTCGCCGCACAGGCGCTGATGAACACCTTCCTCGCAGCCTCAGCCGGCTTGCTCACCTGGATCCTGACCGAGCGCATCAGGGACGGTCACCCCACGACCCTCGGCGCGGCCTCGGGTGCCGTCGCCGGGCTCGTCGCCATCACACCCTGCGCCGGCTTCGTCGGCGGTCTTGCGCCCCTCGTGATCGGTGGCGCCGCCGGCGTCGTGTGCCTGCTCGCCATCTCCCTGAAGAACCGCTTCGGCTACGACGATTCGCTCGACGTGATCGGTGTGCACCTCGTCGGGGGCCTGCTCGGGGCCCTCCTTCTCGGCCTCTTCGCCGACACCGCGGTGAACGAGCTCGGCTACGACGGCCTCTTCTTCGGCGGCGGCACCGAGCTCCTCCTCGATCAGGTCGTCGCCAGCGCCGCCACGTTCGCCTACTCGTTCCTCGTGTCCCTGCTCATCGCCAAGGTGATCGACCTTGCCATCGGCCTTCGGGTCTCGCCCGAGCAGGAGCTCGAGGGCCTCGACCGCAGCCAGCACGCAGAGACGGCCTACGCCTTCGGCTCCATCGTCTCGGGGCTCGGCACGATCGTTCCCCACGGCAGTGACGAAGAGGACCGTCGCACGGCCGACGTCTGAGAGCTCCACCTGCCGGCCGGCCTCCGGGTCGGCCGGCAGCGGCGCGCCCCGCCACCCGCCGCTACCTTCTGCTCGGACTCGACGACCGGGGGGCGGCATGGGGACCATGGACGGCAGGGTCGCGCTGGTGACAGGCGCGAGCAGGGGCATCGGCAACGCCATCGCCCGGCGCTTCGCCGTCGAGGGGGCGGCGGTGGCGGTGACGGCTCGAACGGTCGGACCCGGCGAGAGCAGGTTCGAGGGTTCGATCAGCGAGACGGTCGACCAGATCGCATCCGGCGGCGGTTCCGCCGTCGCCGTGGCGGCCGATCTCGCCCGTCAGGAGGATCGCCGACGGCTGGTCGAGGAGGTGACCCGTCAGCTGGGTCCTGTCGACGTGCTGGTGAACAACGCGGCGGTCACGTTCTTCGAGCCGGTGTCGGTGTTCAGCGAGCGGCACTACGACCTCATGTTCGAGGTGCAGGTCAAGGCCGCCTTCGAGCTCGCACAGCTCACGCTCCCGGGCATGGTGAACAGGGGCAGCGGCTGGATCCTCAACATCTCCTCGGGCGCCGCCCGCCATCCCCAGGGTCCGCCGTACCGGGCGGGGGTGGGCAGGGGCACCGTGTACGGCATGTGCAAGGCGGCCCTCGAGAGGTTCACGACCGGGCTGGCCGGCGAGGTCGGTGAGGCCGGGGTGGCCGTCAACGTGCTCTCGCCGGCAGGAATCGTGGCCACGCCCGGCGTGGTCCACCACCGGCTCATCCCACCGGGGTCAGAGGACCTGGCCGAGCCGGTGGAGGTGATCGCCGAGGCGGCGCACGCCCTCTGCACCGGGAGCCCGTCGAGCCTCACCGGCCGCGTCGCCTACAGCGCTCCCCTCCTCGAGGAGCTCGGGCTGACGCCTCGCCAGGCAGGCTGAGCGAGCGCTGCCGCCACCCGCGCCCTCGTCGTGGTGGTGGCTGCCGTCGTGCGGCGTCACAGCTGCCCCGATGTCGGCGGGCGGCCCCTATAACGCGTCGCGAAGACCCTTGCGCTGCGTAGGGGTCGCTGGCACACTCGTGCTCCGGTCGTTCGCAAGCTGTGCCCGCCTCGCAGCTCCGTCTCGGAGACGCCGCATGTTCCAGGTCACGATCACCGACCGAACCCCTCGCACCGTCATTGCGCTGGAGGGGGAGCTCGACCTCGGGTCTACTCCGCAGCTCATGACCATCGTCCAGGGGATCATGGACGTCGGCGACGACCAGATCGTCCTCGACCTGGCCGGCCTCTCCTTCATCGACTCGACCGGCCTGATCGGCGTGGCCCGCCTCGCCCAGCTGGCTCGTGACGCCGGGGCCACCCTCGAGGTGCGGAGCCCATCCGAGCTGACCACCCAGGTGCTCGAGGTCACCGGCCTCGACCGGGCCATCGTCGTCTGTCGCACCTGATCCTCGCCCTCACCGCCTCGTTCCGCCGCGACGATCGATCAGAGCGCTTCGAGCACCACGAGCGTCGCCATCCCCACCACCAGCGTGAGGGGGGTGTTCCGGGTTCGCCAGGCGACGACGCCGGCGAACACCCCCGCCACGAACCTGGGGTGGAGGGGATCGACCGAGCCGTCGGGCCGCAGCAGGGCGGGGAGCACGATGGCTGCCAGCGCAGCGGGCGGGATCTGGCGGAGCAGGCGTTGCACACCCGGCGGGACTGCAGCCAGGCGGTGCGCCGCTGCGAGGAACGACGCTCGCATGGCGAACGTCCCGATGCCGGCCAGGAGGATGGTCGTCCAGACGGGGCTCATGCGCTCCGCCTGAGCTCAAGGCGATCGTCGAGCGCATCGGCGGTTGCTCCCGCGACGATGCCGGTGAGGGCGCCCACGATCACCGACAGTGGTCCCGCACCGAGCGCTGCTGCGGCCACGGCGGCACCACCACCGACCAGGGCGGCCACGGCCGCCGGGCGCGAGGTGATGGAGGGGACGAGGAGCACCAGGAACACGAGCGGGACGGCGAAGCCCAGCGGGAGCGACTCGGGCACGATCCCGCCGACGAGGATCCCGGCGATGGTGCTGAGCTGCCACACGGCCCAGAGGCACAGCCCGGCTCCGAGGTAGTACGCCAGCCGGTGCTCCACCTCGTCCTCGTCTCCCGTCCACCGGGTGATCGAAACGGCGTAGGCCTGGTCGGTCATTAGGTAGGCGGCACCCATGCGTCGCCCAAAGGACAGGTGGGCGAGGAAGGGGGCGAGCGAGGCCGAGTAGAGGAGCATCCGCAGGTTGATCGTGAGGGCGGCGAGCGTCGCCACCACGGCGGAACCGCCGTCGGCCAGGACGTCGGCGGCTGCGAGCTGAGAGGCACCAGCGAAGACGATGGTCGACAGCCCCAGCGCGGCGGCACCGCCGAGGCCCTCCGTCGTCGGCTGGGCGCCGGCGACGAGGCCGAAGGGGATGACCCCGACGAGCATCGGCGCCACCGCCGCCGCCCCGGCCCGGAGCTCCGTGGAGAGGCGCACGACCTCATCCTGCCGTCCGCTGGGGAGGCGTCCGACCAACGCCGACGAGGCCTTCGGTCAGCTCCGTCTCGCCTTGCAGCGGCTCGACCTCGAGCTCCGGGATCTGGCCGACGACGTCGTGGCCCGACGTGAGCGCGTTGTCATGGACCAGCCGAGCGCCTCCTGAGCAACCGGCCGGGGGTCAGCTGGTCCCGGCCCGCTCCAACAGGCGGCGGGCGATGATCTTGAGGCACAGGGTCTCGTCGGCTCCTTCGAAGATCGACAGCACCCGGGCGTCGACGAAGTAGCGGCTGACGTCGTACTCCTCGGCGTAGCCCATCCCACCGTGGACCTGCAGCGCCTCCCGGGTGACCCACTCCGCCGCCTTGCACACGTAGGCCTTGACCATCGAGGCCTCGAGGGCTCCCTCGCCCTTGGCCATCATGCGGGCCACGGCGTAGGAGAACTGGCGGGCGGCCTGGATGACGATGGCCATGCGGGCCAGCTTCACCTGGGTGAGCTGGTAGGCCCCGACGGGCTGGCCGAAGACCTTGCGGTCCTCGGCGTAGGCCACCGCTGCCTCGTACGCCGCCTGCATGACGCCGACCGCTCGTGCCGCCGTCTGGAGCCGCCCGTTCTCGAACCCCTCCATCTGGTAGTAGAAGCCCTTTCCGAGGCCGGCTTCGCCACCGATGAGGCTGTCCTCCGGCACCGTCCACCCCTCGAAGGCCACCTCGTAGGAGTGCATGCCGCGGTAGCCGATCGTGTCGATGGCACGACCGGAGATCTTGCCGCCACCGTCCTGGGTGAACTCGAAGCCGTGGCCCTCCCCGCGCGGCTTGGGTACGACGAAGAGCGACAGCCCCCGGTGGGTCTTCGTCCGGTCGGGGTCGGTCCGTGCCAGCAGCATGAACACGTCGGCGCGGGCGCCGAAGGTGCACCACGTCTTGACACCGTTGATCTCCCACCCGGCGTCGACCTTCGTGGCGGTGACCTTGAGGCCGGCGACGTCGGAGCCGAAGTCGGGTTCGGTCACGGCCACCGCCGCCATGACCGAGCCGTCGGCCAGCTTGGGCAGCCAGTGGCGCTTCTGCTCCTCGGTGCCGCCGCGAACGAGCGCCCTTGTGAGGATCTCGGGGCGCGTGATGAGCGAACCGCCGATGCCGAGCGAACCCCGGGACAGCTCCTCGGTGGCCACCACCATGCCCATGTAGTCCGACTCACCGCCGCCGGCGAAGCCCTCGTACTCCTCGGGGACCGACAGCCCGAAGGCGCCGATCTCGGCCAGCCCGGTGATGATCTCCTCGGGCACGTCGGCGTTGTGCCGGTGGACGTGCTCGGCCTGCGGCTTGATCTCCTGGTCGGCGAAGCGCCGGAAGGTGTCCTGGACCATCTCGAAGTCGCCGTCGAGGTGGCGAGGCCCGGCTTGGCCCCCGAGCGCGATGAGGAAGTCTGTCGCCCGGTACGACCGGAGGAAGGGGAGGGTGGAGTCGAGGCTGCCGGGCTCGGCGCCCCACTCCTCCTCACGCCCCAGGAGCCTGCAGGCGAGGTCGTGGACGGCGTCGGCCACGAAGGCGCAGGTGATCCTGGCCTCGAGGTCGCCCTTGCCGCCGTAGTCGAGCAGCGCCCGGGAGCTCTCCACCGCAGAGGCGGCGTGGGCAAGGTCGTAGGCGACCTGCTGCTGGTCGTCGATGGTGCCGGTGGCGGCGAGGTGCTTCGCGGTCCGATCGAGGAGGAGCGAGGCGGTGTCGATGACGGCTGCGGCGGCGCTCAGGTCGGGCTCGGTCATGCCAGAACGGTACGCGGCACCACCCGCTGTGCCCACATCAACGCAGGCCTCGCGACCCTGCCTTGCCCAGCGGCCCCTGAGGTGATCCTGTCGTCGGGTGCAACGGCGGACGGGGACGGGTGGGGGGCGCCGACAGCTGTGGTGGCACCGGCGAGCGCTGGTCGTGGTGGGGGCGGCCGCCATCCTGGCAGCCGCCTGCTCCGGCGGCGGCGTCGAGGTCCCCGAGCGGGCCGCCGAGGACGCTCCCGGGCGAACCACGTCGACGCTCGCGCCGCCCCTCCCTGCGCTGGAGCGGGTGTCGGCCACGGCCAGCGGGCTGACGGGCGGCGGGGACAACCGCTTCACCGGCGTGGCAGTGGGGAGCCGGGCCATCGTCGTCGTCGGCGAGGCCGACGGGGAGGGGGCGATCTGGACGACGTTCGACGGCGTCGACTACGCGCGCTCGTCCCTCGACCCCGCCGACTTCCCTTCGGGCTCGGTGTTCGCCGACCTCGTCGTGACGGCTGACGGGTACGTGGTCGTCGGCACCGCTGCGGGGGTGGCAGCCGCATGGGTGTCGATCGACGGCACGATCTGGTCGAGGACGAGTCTCTCCGGAGGGACCGACGCCGATGTCGTGATCGTGGGCGAGTTCGGGGTGACCGCCTTCGGTCGGGCCGACGGGACCCTGGTCACGTGGACGTCCTTCGACGGCTTCGACTGGGAGCAGGTGCCCGGTGGTGCGGGTGTGTTCGACCGTGAAGGTGAGGCACGGGTGGTCGGCGCCCACGACGACGGTGACGGGTACCTCGTCCTCGTCGACCGCGGCGGTGTCGCCGAGTCGTGGACGTCGCCCGACGGTCGCTCGTGGCAGCCGTCCGCGCTCGCCGGCCAGGAGCTCTTGCCTGCGGCCGGAGCGCCGATGCCGCGCACGCTGCTGGGCGCAGGCTCGACGGCCGTCGCACTCGGTGCCGTGGACGACCCCGACGGCGTCGATGCCGCCGTGTGGACCTCGCTCTCGGGGGCGCCTTGGGAGCGGGCCTCGCCACGCGAGGCGGTGTTCGGTGGCGACGGCACCCAGGTCGCGCTCGGCGCCACCCAGCTCGGGGCCGACCTCGTCGCTGTCGGGACTGACACCGACGACCAGGGCGACGTCGACGCGGTGGTGTGGAGCACCGGTGCGGGTGGCGGCTGGCGTCGCTCCGAGGAGTCGTCGGGCGACGGGCTCTCGGGTCCCGGTGACCAGCACGCCGTGGACCTCGCCCCGACGCGGGACGGTGCCCTCGTCGTGGGTTGGGAGGAGGGCCCCGACGGGACCCGGGCTCTGGCCTGGAACCTCGTAGACGGCGACGCAGAGCCGCTGCTGCCGGCGACAGGCTCCTCCCTCGCCTGGCAGCGGGTGCCGCCCTCACCTGCTCTCGGCGGTCCGGGCGAGCAGCGCCTCGAGGCGGCGACGGCGTTCGGCGACGAGCTGGTCGCCGTCGGGTCGTCCTCGCGCCCGGACGCGCCGGACGCCGACGTGGACGGTGCCGTGTGGCGTTCCCCCGACGGCGTCGAGTGGGAGCGGGCCGACGCCCCCGGCGTGGAGGGCCCCGGCGACCAGCGCGTGCTCGACGTCGCCGCCGCCGGTCCCGGTCTCGTCGCGGTCGGCTCCGACGGCGGGTCGGCGGCGGTGTGGACGTCTGCAGACGGCAGCTCATGGATCCGTGCCGCCCCCGACGAGGCCGTCTTCGGAGGACCGGGTGACCAGGTCGCGGTCGCTGTGGTCGCCGGCAGCGACGGATCCATCGTGGCCGTGGGGAGCGACGGTGGGGAGGGCGACGGCGACGCTGCTGCGTGGCGCTCCACCGACGGAGCCTCGACGTGGGTGCGCGTCCTTCCCGGGGGTGACCTCGGCGGCCCCGGGATCCAAGCGATGGCCGACCTCACGCTCGCAGGCCCGCTGCTGTTGGCGGTCGGCCAGGGGGGTGTCGGCGCCGCTGCGTGGTCGTCGCTCGACGGGTCCACGTGGCAGCGGGTGGACCTCGGTGAGGGCAGAGCCGAGGCCGTGGTGCCCGGTGGGGCCGGTGTTGTGGCCGTGGGGTCGGTCATCGCGCCAGGTGGCGACCTCGACGGCCTGGCCTGGCGCTCCGACGACGGCCGTAGCTGGGTCCCGGTGGCCATCTCCGACGGCCCGCTCGCAGAGGCGGATCAGGAGATGCTCGACGTCGTCTTCACCGCCCCGACCGAGGGCGACCCGATCCTGGGTGCCGTCGGCCGCACGAACCTCGGCCCGGGCGACGATGGTGCGGTGTGGGCGAGCGCCGACGGGTCCGCCTGGGTCCGCACACCGCACGACGAGGACGTCTACGGCGGCGACCAGGCCCAGCGCATGGTGGCCCTGGCGGTGCTGGGCGACGTCCTCGTCGCAGTCGGCTCGAGCGGCTCCACCCCCGGGTCGCGCGACGCCGCCGTCTGGGTGACGGGCCCCGTCGGCGGCGGCAGCGGGGTCTTGTAGCCGGCGGGCGAGGTGGGGCGAGCCGTCATCACGGACGGGACCAGGAGCCAAGCCCGGCCTTGCACATGCGGATGACCCCGGACAGGGCACGTCGGTGTGCCCGTCCGTGTGTTCTGGAGGGTTGTGTCTGGTGTTCTTGTCGAGGTCCTCGCGCCCGAGATGTGCCCGTCGCGCGCTGACACACGACCGCAAGGCGGCTCCGGTCCGCCCCGGCCACCGCCGCTGCCTGGTCGGCGGGGTCACCGACCGGTGGGCAGGTGGCGGCGGTGGTGGCCAACGCGAACGACGCCACCGGGCCCATGTTCGAGACGCAAGAAAGCCGAGCTGGCCCCACGCTGGTCCCGTTGTCGGTGCAGGACACCGCAACGGTGCCGGTGGCCCGGGTGTGACCGGCCCCCCACCTGGTGCGAAGGCCACCACGTCCGCCACTGGGACCACGGCGGTTCAACGAGCCCGGAGAACCTCGTTCTGCTCTGCTCACGCCACCACCACCGGGCCCACCAGCCCGGTTGGCACGTCAAGCTGCTCCCCGACGCCACCCTCCACCTCACCACCCCCACCGGCACCGTCCACCGCACCCGTCCACCGCACCCGACCACCGCCCTGAGGTGTCGCGGTGCGGCGGTACCCGGCGACCACCCTGAGGGCGGGCTGGGGTGCGGGAGGACCCGGCCGCAGCCGGACGGGCAGTGATCAGGCCCGGACGGGCAGCGAACAGGCGCAGACGAGCAGGGTGCGGACAGCGCTGCCAGCGAGGGGTCCTGCACCATCCGCCGCCTGACCCGCCGCTGGGGCCATGGCGCAGGCAGGACCGTAGGCTCGCCGGCCATGGCGGAGACCCCTGTGCCCCGGTACGAGCGCACCGATCCGGAGGTGGCCGACGAGATCGTGGTCACGGTCCGGCGCTTCGTCGAGCGAGAGGTCCTGCCCGTCGCCACCGAGCTCGAGCACGCCGACGAGTACCCCGCCGCCATCGTCGAGGGCATGGCGGCCCTCGGGCTCTTCGGGGCGACGATCCCGGCGGCGCACGGCGGGCTCGGGCTCGACGTCGTCACCTACACCCGCATCGTCGAGGAGCTGTCGGCGGGGTGGATGTCGTTGTCCGGCGTGGTCAACACCCACCTCATCGCCGCCGGGCTCCTCGCCCGCCACGGCACCGACGACCAGCGGGAGCGCCTGCTCCCGGCCATGGCCACCGGCGCCTGGCGGGGCTGCCTGTCCCTCTCCGAGCCGGACGCCGGCAGCGACACCCAGGCCCTTCGGTGCAAAGCCACGCCCGACGGCGACGAGTACGTCCTCGACGGGACGAAGATGTGGGTCACCAACGGCGTGCGGGCCAGCGTCGTCGCCTTGGCCGCCCGCACGCCCGAGGGCATCACGTGCTTCATGGTGGAGAAGGACCCGGGCGAGCGCTTCGGCGGCATCACCGCCACCCGCAACATCGGCAAGCTCGGCTACAAGGGCCTGGAGACCGTCGAGATGCACTACGACGCCCACCGGGTCCCCGCCTCGTCGGTGCTCGGCGGCGCCGCCGGCCTCGGCAAGGGCCTGCACCAGATCCTGGCCGGCCTCGAGCTGGGCCGTATCAACATCGCGGCACGCGCCTGTGGCGTCGGCCGTGCCGCGTTCGAGGCGTCGCTGCGCTACGCCACCGAGCGCCGGACCTTCGGCAAGCCCATCGCCGAGCACCAGGCGATCCAGTTCAAGCTGGCCGACATGGCCACCAAGCTCGAAGCGTCCCGGCTGCTGACCCGCAGCGCGGCCGAGCGCTACCAGTCCGGTCAGCGGGCCGACGTGGAGGCGGGCATGGCCAAGCTCTTCGCCAGCGAGGCCGCACTCGAGATCGCCACCGAGGCGATGCGGGTGCACGGGGGCTACGGGTACGCCACCGAGCTGCCGATCGAGCGCTACTACCGGGATGCGCCGCTCATGGTCATCGGCGAGGGAACCAACGAGATCCAGCGGATCGTGATCGCCCGAGGTCTCCTCCGGCGCCTGAACGAGTCGAGCTGAGGCCAGTCCGCATCGGGTCCCTGTGGCAGGGGCCGGTCAGCCGAGGCGGGTCGCGAGGTCGGCGAGGTCGGCCCGGCGGCGCTCGGTGCGGAGGATCACCCGGAAGTCGAGGTGGCGGTTGATGGCGATCATGGCGTCGCCCGACCCGGCGTTGTCGGTGTCGACGACCTCCACCGCACGCCGCTCGCGCAGCATGCGCTCGAGCATGGCCGCCTTGACCCACCGGCCGATGCCCTGCCCACGGTGCAACGGGTCGACGGCCGTGTCGCCCTGGTACGCGAGCGCCGGCTCCTCGTCGGAGAACGCCAGCTCGGTGTAGCCGACGAGGCGACCCGACTGCCGCTGGCGGGCGCACACCGTCCACCACGGCAGGCCGGCCTCGGCCCACGACGCCTCCAGCTCGTCGAGCTTGTCCACCGTGAACACCTCGTCGACGTGGTCGCTCACCTGCGGGGCGGTGTTCATCACCTGTCGCACCTCGGCGTAGGTGCTGCGCAGCGCGTCGGGGCAGCGCCCGTCCCACCACACGAGCTCGTACTGCTCGGCCCGCTCCTTCGCACGCTCCAGCCACCTGTCGATCAGCGTCCGGTCGAGGCGTGCGACGCGCAGGCGGTTCAGCTCCAGCTCGTCCTCGGCGGTGATGCCCCAACGGGTGGCGAAGGCTGCGCCGGGACCGGCGGCGGTGGTCCAGGTCTGCACCACGGTTCGCCCGGCGTCGTGGGCGGCGCCGGTGACGAGCCGGAGGAGGAGGGTGCCGGTGCCCCGGCGTCGAGCCGCGGGGGCGACCTGCACGACGAGCTTGGCCCGGTGGCTGTTCTCCCCCGACCTGCTGGCGTAGAAGTGGCCGACCGCCACCGGGGCGCCGGCGCCGTCCCGCACGAGCCAGTCGGCGCGATCCTGGATGCCGGCATCGGCTCGCAGCTCCGCCACCCACTCCAACTCCGGCACCCACGGAGGCTCGGGCACGTCCTCCCGCTCGATCTGGGTGGCGACGGCGAACATCGATCGCAACACGTCGTCCCCGGCGCTGCGGACGTCGACCGCCTGGAGGACCGTGCTCTCCGGCAGCGTTTGGCCCGGCGGCAGCGCCTGGACTCCGTCGAGCTGCGTGCACTCCGGCATCACCTGGCCCTCGGGACCCTTCGTGTCCTTCCGCACCGCCGAGCTCACGGTGCCCTTCGCGTTCCCGGGCGGCTCCGAGGCCTCGGGCGGCGCGCTCACGTCCGCCCCTCCAACCGCTCCAGCAGGCGTGCGGTGTCACCCTGCACGAGCTCTTGGATGCCTGCGGCCTGGAACCCCATGGCGTGGTTGATGGCGAGCATGTGCGGGTTCGTGCTGGCGTTCCACGTCTGCACCACCTCGACGTCGGGACGCTCATCGAGCAGCCGAAGGGCGTTGACCGCCTTGAGCCAGCGTCCCAGCCCGTGGCCCCGGTGCGGTGCCAGGACCCCCGTGTCACCCTGCTCGACGAGCCAGGTGTCGTGGGCGGGGATGAAGAGCTCGGTGAGCCCGGCGATGGCGCCGCTCTCCCGGTGCTCGGCCAGGACCGTCCACCGCTGCGTGCCACGACGGGCGACCGCCTCCTGGGCCGACCGGAGCTCGTCCACCGAGTAGGTGAAGTCCTCGAGCTCGAGTGCGTCGATCGGGGCGTCGTTCATCACCGCGACGGCCTCGGCGTACGGCTCCAACAGGCCGTCTGAGAGCGGACCGTCGACGGCGACGAGCTCGTAGCCGGTCGCCTCGGTCTGCGCCTCCTCGACCCAACGGAGGAGCTCATCGCGGGGGAGGTCGGTGGTGCGGACCCGGTTGCGGTGCTCGCGCTGGCCGACCTCGAGCCCGATGGCGGCGGCGAAGGCCGAGCCCGGTCCTCCCTCGGGCGTCCCGCTCATGCAGAGCCTGCGCCCGTCGGCGATCGCGGGCGGGAGGATCACTGCCAGCAGGTCGGATCCGATGCCTCGGCGCCGGGCGGCGGGATCGACGTCCACCTCGACCCAGGCCAGATGGCGGTTGTCGGCACGATCCTCGAGCTCGACCATCGACGAACCGAGCAGCTCCCCGTTCCCACCCCACGCCAACGCCCGGGTCCTGCGCACCCAGGAGGGGTCGACCCGCTCGTCGACGGCGAGCTGCAGGGCCGAGATGGCGGGGTCGCCCTCGGACCGCACGACCGAGGTGGTGCTCAAAAGCTCCGCCAAGGCGTCGATGGCCCCGTCGTCGAGGTCGGCGCAGGCGACCACCTCCACGTGCGTCTCTCCGCCCATGTGTTGTTGTCTACGCCCCGCCCGGTGTGGCGGCCATCGAGAAACACCGACCGTCGGCCCCATCGGCCGTAGGCGAAGATGCCGCCGTCGGCGGCGACGAGCCAGTACCCGTCGCCTGTGGGGGTGGGGGCCATGCCGACGACGGGTTGGTTGAGGCGGGCGCCGCAGGCGCGTCGCCGAGCTGCGGAACGCCCACGTCGAGAGCGCTGATCGTGCGCCACGGGGTTGGTGGCCGTCGCACCGGCTCCCTATGGTCGAGTCGCTGTCCATGGCTGCCCACGTAGGAGACGCCCGCCCGTGACGATCCACGACCGACCCTTCGGCCGCCACCTCGAGGACTTCGAGGTGGGCGACATCTACAAGCACTGGCCGGGCAAGACGATCACCGAGTACGACGACCACCTCTTCTGCATGATCACGATGAACCACCACCCACTGCACACCAACGCCTGGTTCGCCGAGAACGAGACGGTGCAGGGCAAGAACGTGGTCGTCGGGAACCTCGTCTACTCCCTGGTCCTCGGCATGAGCGTCCCCGACGTGAGCGGCGCGGCGATCGCCAACCTGGAGGTCGAGTCGCTCACCCACCAGCGGCCGACCTTCCACGGCGACACCATCTATGCGGAGACCAAGGTGCTCGCAGCCAAGGAGACCTCGAAGGGCGACCGGGGGATCGTTACGGTCGAGACCAAGGGTCTCAACCAGCGGGGCGAGGAGGTCTGCGCCTTCCGTCGCAAGGTGATGGTCTGGAAGCGGGAAGCGGCGCCGAAGCGCGCCCGCCCCTACGGCGAGGACATCTGGGGCGACGGGTCGAGCGAGGGCTGAGCATGCGCCTCGCGTGGGGGCGCGTCGTCACGGTCGGGGCGCTCCTGGCCCTGCTCGGCTTCGTGGCGGTGCTCGTGGTGGAGGTGCAGCTGGCGCGGGGCGGGTCACAGCTCGAAGGTCCGCCGCTGCGCCTCGACGGTCCGGTGGGGGCAGGTCAGGGTAAGCCCCTGCGGGTCCTGTGGCTGGGAGACTCCACCGCCGCCGGAGTGGGTGTGGACCAGCCCGGGGACGCCCTGCCGAACATCGTCGCTGCTGGCCTCGACCGGCCCGTCGAGCTCCGGGTCCTGGCGGTCAGCGGTGACCGGATCGGCGACGTGGTCGACGACCAGCTGCCGACCGCCGGCGAGGCGCAGGCCGATGTCGTCTTCGTGTCCGTGGGGGCGAACGACGTGACCCACCTGACGTCGAGGGACGACTTCGGGCAGCGGTACCGGACCCTGCTCGGTCGCCTCCCCCCAGCCGCCGAGCTCGTGCTGCTCGGCGTCCCCGACATGGGTGCGGTGCCGAGGCTGGCGCAGCCGCTGCGGGCCGTGGCCGGCTTCCGGGGGCGCGAGCTCGACGAGGTCGTCCGGGAGGTCGCAGCCGAGGCGGGCGCCACCTACGTGGGCATCGCAGCCGCCACCGGCCCGACCTTCCGGGCCGAGCCGGGCCTGATGTTCGCCGCCGACGAATACCACCCGTCCATTGCCGGCTACCGGCTCTGGGCCGACGCCGTGCTCGACGAGGTCGGGTCCTTCGTCGGGGACGGCTGAGCCCGCCCCGACGCCCCGGTCCGTCCGCCGCACCTGGCGTCGACGGCCGGTCGGTGGTCCGGGTTCGTGCCCCGGAGGGCGAACCGTCATCCCCGGCGTGGCGGGCGCAGGTCGTTGCGCCGGCGATAGCGTCCCGACGGATGGGCGTCAACGAGACCGCGGCTGCTGGCTTCGGTGCGGCCGCCGAGGTCTACGAGCGGGGGCGCCCGTCGTACCCGGAGGGCGTCGTCCGCCTCTTCTCCGACCAGCTCGGCGTCGGACCCGGCTCGACGGTCGTGGACCTGGCGGCGGGCACGGGGAAGCTGACGCGCCTGCTGGTCCCCACCGGGGCGACCGTCGTCGCCGTGGAGCCCGTCGAGGCGATGCGTGCGCAGCTGGTGGCGCTGCTCCCCGAGGTGGAGGTGCGCGACGGCACCGCAGAGTCGATGCCGCTCCCCGACGGGTCGAGTGGTGCCGTGACGGTGGCGCAGGCCTTCCACTGGTTCGACCCAGAGCGGGCCCTCATCGAGATCGCACGTGTCCTCGAACCGGGCGGTGGGCTCGGCCTCGTGTGGAACGAGCGGGACGAGTCGGTGCCGTGGGTCGCCGAGCTCTCCTCCCTCATGGACTGGGGCGAGCAGCGGCCGTACCGGCGTGACCAGGACTGGGCCGCGATCGTCGAGGCGAGCGACCTGTTCAACCCGTTGCAGCACCGGCAGCTGTCCTACCACCAGGAGCTCGACGTCGAGACCCTCGTCGAGCGGGTGTTGTCGACGAGCTACATCGCGGCGAGGCCGGCTGAGCAGAACGTCGAGCTGGCGGAGGCCGTTCGATCGCTCGCAGCGGGCTTCCCGGCCCGCTTCGAGCTCCCCTACCTCACCGATGTCCACTGGTGCCACAGGCGCTGACGCTGCAGGGCGAGCTGCTGGCGTGGGGCGAGGTGGTGCGACGTGATCTCCCGTGGCGCCGCACCCGGGACCCCTGGGGCGTCCTCGTCAGCGAGCTCATGTTGCAGCAGACGCAGGTGCAGCGGGTCGTCCCCCGCTGGCAGGCGTTCATCGACGAGCTCCCCACGCCGGCGGCGTGCGCCGCCGCGCCGGTGGGTGACGTCGTGCGTGCTTGGACCGGGCTCGGCTACAACCGTCGAGCCGTGAACCTCCACCGGGCGGCGACCATCGTGGTGGAGCGCCACGCCGGTCGCCTCCCCGAGGACCTCGAGGGCCTGCTCTCGCTCCCGGGGGTCGGGCCCTACACCGCCCGCGCCGTGCTCGTCTTCGCCCACGAGCGTGACGTCGGCCTGGTCGACACCAACGCCGGCCGATTCGTCGCACGGGCGTTGGCCGGCCGCGCCATCCCGCTCCGAGAGGCACAGGCGCTGGCCGACGCAGCCGTGCCCGCCGGCGCCGGCTGGGCGTGGGGCCAGGCGGTGTTCGACCTCGGCGCAGCGGTGTGCGCCCGCCGTCGGCCCCGATGCGGATCGTGTCCGATCGTGACCCGGTGCGCCTGGGCGCTCGCCGGGTGGCCCCCGCCCGACCCGGTGACGGGCTCCGGCGGCATCAGCGGCGTCCAGGTCACCTTCGCCGGTTCTGACCGCCAGGGTCGCGGCCGGCTGGTGGAGGTGCTGCGGGACGGCGCCGTCCCACACGAGCCGGCGTCCCTCGCCGCAGCCTGCGGTTGGCCCGACGAGCCGGAACGGGCGGTCCGGGTGGTGCAGGGCCTGGTGGCCGACGGCCTGGCCGTCGTGGAGGCGGGCCAGCTCCGCCTCCCCTGACGAGCCGTGCCGGCGCGAGGTAGACCACCTCCTCACCACGAGTGCGTGGACGAGGACGTGGCGGTCCTCCCTTCCCGGGCGTCCCGACCGCTCGGGGCCGGGTTCGGAGCGGGGACGGTGGGGAACGGGGTGCGGGTGCCGGAGCTGTTCGACGAAGAGTTCCTCCGCAGTGCGATCGACGTGCTGGTCCGACTGGTCGAGGCCGCCGGGGCGCTCGTCATCTTCCTGGGTGCCGCCATCGGCTTCGTGCGCTTCGTGCGGGCACTGGCGCAACGGCGTGGCACGGCCGACTTCGTGGCCCTGCGACTCGAGCTCGGCCGCTACCTGGCCCTCGGTCTGGAGTTCCAGCTCGCCGGGGACGTCCTGCGCACGGCCATCGCCCCGACCTTCGCGGAGATCGGCCAGCTGGCGGCGGTCGCCGCCATCCGGACCGCCCTGAACTACTTCCTCGAACGGGAGATCAAGGAGGAGCGGGAGGAGATCGAGCAGAGGGAGCAGGGCCCTGCGGGTCGTGCTCCGACGTGAGCCTGCTGAACCAGGCCGCTGCGCTGCTCGCCGGCGCCGGCGTGCTGTCCGTGGTGCTCGCCACCGTCCTCGGAGGTCGGTGGCGGGTGGGGGTCCTCCACGCCCTCGACCTGTGGCTGGCGGCCGGGTTACTCCGTCTGAGCGGCGACCTCTCGTGGGTTCAGATCGCCGCCGCCGCTGCACTCGTGGCGGCGCGGTGGCTCATCGGCGTCCGGTTGCGCGGCGGATCCGAGGTGCGAGCCGCCTCCCCCGTCGGGTGAGGCGGGGGAACCTGTCGCTCAGCCGCTGGACGTGAGGAGGGCGACCACCTGCTCGAGGGCGGCGTCGGCGAGGGCGACCATCTCCTCGTCCGTCCGGTCTTGGATCGGGTGGGCCACGAACACCCTCGCCGCCGGGAAGCCGAGCGCCTCCGACTGGGCAGCGGCGGCGTCGACGAAGACGTCCGAGGCGACGAACACGCCCGGGATGCCCCTGCGCTCGAGATCAGCGATGTCGTGCACACTGCACGACGTGCAGCTGCCTCAATCGGCGAGGGCCTCGATGACCACGTCGCAGGTGGTGGCGATCTCGTGGCGCAGGTCGATCGGGGCGGGCTTGGTGAAGGTGGGCTTGCGGTAGCGCTCGACGCGCGCACCCAGGCCCACGAGTCGGGTGGCCAGGTGGTCGAGGAAGACGTCGCCCCGGGGCTTGGAGATGTCGAGCAGCCCGACGGTCTTTCCGTCGAGCGAGTGCGGCCGGGCGAGGAGTGTCCGCTCGGCGGTTGCGAGCTCACCGGTGGGGTCGAGGACCACTCGTGTCATGTACCGCTCCTCAGGTGCCGACGGCGACGGTGACCGGCGAGCTGCCGACGTCGCCGCTCGCCCACCCGCCGATGATGGCAGAGAACAACCCCGCCTCGCCGCCGGCGTAGGTGATGAGCAGGCCGCCATCGCGGAACTTCGGCAGGGTGGCGCCGGCCAGGTGCTCGGGGATGCCCTCGGTGATGCCGCCGGCGCCGCGCACGAGCTCGGCCCCGTCGAGCTCGAGGAGGCCGGTCAGCTCGGCGAGGACGCGGGCGCGATCCCACCCCGCCTCGCGGAAGACCCGGCCGTGCTCGGGTGAGATCACGAGCATTGCGTCGAAGCCGATGGGGAGCTTCGGGTGGGCGACGGTTCGCAAGCAGGCGGCGAGGCTCCGAGCCAGCGAGTCGGGCGTCCGGCTCAGCTGGTCGACGACGCCCTGCACGCCTGATCCCGCGAAGAGGGTCACGGCGCTCGTCCCCTCCGGGATCCCTCGCGACCGGGCCAGCGACTCCCAGGGGGAGGTGGCCTCGGCCTCGGCGAAGCAGAACGTGTACTTGCCCGGGTTGCCGAGCGTGGCCTGGTCGACCCCTCCCGGGCGCCCGCCGCCGACGTTGCGGATGACGAGCTGCAGCGCCCGGCCGATGGTGGCGTTGGCGCGGTTGCCCTGGCCGAGGGCGTTCACACCGGCGTTCATCCCGATGGCCGCTGCGATCGGCCCGTTCACCAGCACGACCGGGCCGGAGAACCAGGTGGTGGCGAGCAGGCCGTGGATGTTGAACTCGCTCGTGCAGGCAGCCTTCACCGCGGCGAGCACCACGGGCAGGTGCTCGGGCTTGCACCCGGCCAGGACGGCGTTCACCGCGACCTTCTCGACCGTGCACGTCACCAGGTCGGGCGGCACCGTGGCCACCACCTCATCGGGCGGTCGGGTGGTGCCCGCCAGCATCCGCAGCACCCGCTCCGGCGTCGGGGGGACCACGGGGAGGCCGTCGGTCCAGCTCCGGTCGAAGAGGGCCTCGTGCTCGTCCTCGAGCTCGGCGATCTCGACGTGGCGGCTGCGCAGCGTCCGCCCGGAGAAGCGCACGGCGAGCTCGTCGGCTCGGTCGGGGTCGAGCGTCATCGACCCGCACCCCGGACGGTGCTCGGGGAGCTCGGCGCCGAGGCCGGGGACCCCCGTGAGCTCGACCCACCGCTCCCTGGACCAGCCGACGGTGCGGGCCACCTCGACACCGCCTGCCACCCGGATCAGCGTCGGGACGGTCTCGACGTCGAGGTGCCAGCTCCGCTCGAGGCCGGTGTCGTCGACGACCTCGGCGACCCCCTCGGGGAAGGTGGGGTCGTCCTGTGACCACACGGTCAGCGGCGCACCCGGCACCCCCGAGAGCTGGGCCAGCACCGGCGCGACGAGCGAGCACGTGGGGCAGTCCCGCTTGACCACGGCCACCAGCCCGTCCGGGAGCTCCACGGGCGGACCTTACCGATCTCGGCCCCGCATTGCGGTGAGTCGCGATCTCGTGTATTTCCATGCAGGTGCATCGACGTGCCGCCTGGCTGTTCACCGGGTTGCTCCTTGCGTCAGCCTGCGGTGGCGGCGGGAGCAGCGAGCCGGACGCAGCCCCGGCCACCACCGATGCACCACGCCGTGCCACGACGTCGAGCTCGACCACCTCGACCACCAGCGCCGCGCCGACCACGACCACGAGCACCCCGGCCGTGGACCCGTCCGTCATCCCCGAGGATCCCGCAGCCATCGACGAGGCCTACGTCGAGGCGGTGCTGAAGGAGCATGACCGGGTGATCGGTGATGCGCTCCGGCTGCAGCTCGAAGGCGCTGACCTGAAAGAGATCGTCGACCGCTACAACGCCATCTACGTCCCAGAGGTGGCTGATCTCTTGCTGACAGATGCCTTGGGCGAAGACGAGGCTGCGTTGAGCGACTACAAGCGACCACCCGGGGACGTGGAAACGGTAGTCACCTTGTTGAACGAGGTGACCACCACATGCATCGTTGCGAGCGTCCAGCAAGACACTTCTCCGTTACTCGTCGAGACCGGAAGGACGTTTGCTGCAAAGGTTGTCCTGCGGAGTGGGGCAGCCTCCTCTGATCGGAGCGACCTCAATAGAACAGCCTGGTTGAGCGAGGGTCTTGAGCCAGCCTCTAACAGCGGGGAGCTTCAGTGCGTTGGAGATTGATCGCACTGGTAGTGGTCTCTGTATGCGGGTTGACGGAGTCAATGTCAGCGGCTGAACTTGCTCACCCCTGCGACGCCAAGATCAACAAGAGGGGCCAGGTGACGGGATATATCTGCGAAGGCGAGACGGAGACCCGCCCTCCGTCGGAGCCTCCTCGTCTGGCTGCCTCCGTTTCGACCGGCGAGGGGGCGCCGCCGCCCTTGCCTGAGGACGTGGGCTTCCGGGCTGAGTACGGCCGGACGCCGGAGGGTGGGCAGTGCATCCAGCTCGTGGACCTCGTCGGGCCGAACGAAGCGAACTCCGCCCTCACGGCGCAGGCCGAGTCGCTCTACCTGCAGGCGCTGGCGACCACGCCGCCCTGCCCGGATCCCGTCGGCGTCGCCGCTGTCGCCTCCACGCCGACGATCGAGGCAGCCCGGTTCTGGCAGCAGATGGACCTGCCCACGCTCGACCCTCGCATCGCGCCCGGCAAGGCGATCGTCGGGCTGCCCGCGTACCTGGAGACGGGGGGCGCGCCCAGCGTGACTGACGGCGGGGACACGCCGTTCGGACCGCTCACGATCACCGCCAGCCGATCGATCACCGTGGCGTGGGACGACGGGTCGGGCTCGACGACGGGCCCCCACGCCGGCAGCGGCGGGCGCCACCCCGACGGCGACATCACCTGGGTCTACGGCCGGTCCGGCCCTCGCAACGTCGCCGTCACCCAGACGTGGACGGCGACCTGGGTCGTCGGCGACGCCAGCGGCACCTTCACCGGCCGTGGCACGACGTCCACCCTCTTCGGCTTCCCCGTCGAGCAGGTCCAGGCCGTCCGCAACCGCTGAACCAGGTCTGCCTCAGGGGTCGACGCGCTGATCACGGGCTCTCACCTGGTTTAGCCGACAGCCGTCCCCCCTCCACGAACGGGCTCGGTGTCTCCGCCACCGGCGACCCGGCTCCAGCAGCAGGGGCGTGGTGGGGCGGCGGTGCTGAAGCAACGGCTGTCGCCCCGCCCTGGCGACGCAGGTGCTTCCGCAGCCACGTCGAGCGGGTCTCGCATGAGCGAACGGTCTCGGGCGCACCTGAACCGGTGCTCGCAGGGCGGGGCCACGGCGTGGTTCCGCCGATGAACCTCTCGAGCACGAAACGCCGATCGTCGTCAGGTGCAACCCCCGCTGAGCAGTCGGGCAAGCCTGCGCCAGCGAGGAGCTCGACCCGGCTTCGGTCAGGCGGTGACGAAGTCGAGGATCAGCCGGTTGACCACCTCGGGGCGCTCGAGGTGGAGGAAGTGGCCTGCGCCCTCGACGACCTCGACCCGGCTGCCGGCGCCGAGGAAGGCCTCCGCCCCGTGGGCGAGGGCAACACCGATGCAGCCGTCGTCCGCACCGTGGAGGTAGAGCGTCGGCTGCGGTGTCGTCTGCTGCGTCGCAGCCTGCTCCGTCTCGAGGGAGGGGTCCGGGGGCGTTGCGCCAAGCGTCGCCCGGTAGTACCCGAGGGCGGCAGCCAGGTTCGCGGGGTCGCGCAGGGAGGGCTTGAGCAGTGCGAGGTCCTCGGTGGCGTCGTAGCCCGGGGACCAATCGGCCCACAGCCGGTCGAGGAAGGCGAGGTCGTCCCCACCGGTGACGATGTCGGACAGCGGGTGCTGGAAGAAGAACATGTACCAGGACCTCTGCAGCTGGTCGTAGGTGAGGAACCCCTTTCCCATGGCACCTGAAGGAGGGACGGCGGCGGTCACCACCCGGCGCCAACGCTCCGGCGCCAGCGAGGCGGCGCCGTAGGTGCCGGCGGCACCCCAGTCGTGGCCGATGATGACGGCCTGGGCGTCGCCCCCGAGCGCTTCGTGCAACGCCACCGCATCCTTGGCCAGCGCACCGGTCTGGTAGGCCCCGTCGACGGGCACGGCGGTAGGTGCGTAGCCCCGGAGGAAGGGTGCGACCACCCGGTACCCGGCATCGACCAGGGCGGGTGCGAGCCGCCGCCAGGTGTGCGCCGAGTCCGGGAAGCCGTGGAGGCAGAGGGCGAGCGGCCCCTCGGCCGGCCCTGCCGTCAGGTAGGCGAACTCGACGTCGTTGGCGGTGACGACCGCCTGCTGGAGCTCCACGATCCGACCCTACCGAGCCGCTCGGGGCGGGCCCGGGTCCGCTGCGTTGGTGGGACGACGGCGCGCCCGCCGGTTCGTGGTGGCGGCGCGTCGGTCCGGCTGTCGGCCGTTCCGCCCCCGGCTCGAGGTGGCGCCTCCAAGGCGAGGTGGAGGCGGCGTCGCAGCGGGGTCGGGGCTCAAGGGCGTGGCCGAGCGGGTCGATCCACCCCGCATGCCCCACGACACCCTCGACGGCTACCTCGCGACACTGGCGAGCGCGGAGGGCTCCGACCTCCACGTCAAGGTCGGCTCCCCGCCCCGAATCCGGGTGAACGGTGTCCTGCGGCGGATCCCTGGGGCGCCCGACATCCGACCGGCCGACACCGAGGAGATGGTGAAGGCGATCATGCGCCCCGACGTCTACGAGCGCTTCGACCGCCGTGCCGACAGCGACTTCGCCTACTCGCTTCCCAGCGTCGGGCGCTTCCGGGCCAACGCCTTCCGACAGCGCGGCTCGATCGCCATGATCTTCCGCTTGGTCCGCACCTCGGCCGCCTCATTTGCAGACCTGGGGCTGCCCGACGTCGTCGCCCGCCTCGCGCTCGAGCACCGCGGCCTCGTCCTCGTCACCGGCCCGACCGGCTCGGGGAAGACGACGACCCTCGCCGCCATGATCGACCACATCAACCAGACGCGCGAGTGCCACGTCATCACGATCGAGGACCCCATCGAGGTGCTGCACAACGACCGGGCGGCCTCGATCAACCAGCGGGAGATCGGTGTCGATGCCGACGATTTCTCGACCGCGATGCGCGCCGCCATGCGCCAGGACCCCGACGTGATCCTCGTCGGTGAGATGCGTGACGAGGAGACCGTGGCGGCGGCCCTCTCCGCAGCCGAGACCGGTCACCTCGTGCTGTCGACCCTGCACACCGTCGACGCAGCCGAGACCGTGAACCGCATCGTCGACTTCTTTCCGCCGCACCAGCAGAACCAGATCCGCGTCGCCCTCGCCGGCACCGTCAAGGGCACGCTCTGCCAGCGGCTCGTGCCCACAGCCGACGGGACGGGCCGGGTGGCGGCGCTGGAGATCATGGTGGCGAACGGCAGGATCCAGCAGTGCATCCTCGACCCGCAACTCACGAGTGAGATGCACGGGATCATCGCCGACGGTGAGTACTACGGCATGCAGACGTTCGACCAGGCGCTCATCAAGCTCCTCCAGGACGGCAAGATCGACATGCGCGGTGCCATGTCGGCCGCCTCGGCTCCGCACGACCTGAAGGTCATGCTCCAGGAGCGCGGGCTGTTGGCCCCGGTGAGGGTGGCGCAACCGGCGTCGGTGTGAACGGCTGATGACCGCCGGTCGAACGGCGGGGCTACGGTGGCGGCCCTGAGGGGGAGGGGGTCCACCTGAACGTGACGTTCTACGGCGTGCGGGGTTCGACCCCGTGCCCGGCTTCGGCGAACATGCGCTACGGCGGCAACACGGCGTGCGTCGTCCTCGAGGTGGCGGGCGAGGAGCCGATCGTGCTCGACCTCGGCACCGGCCTGCGCTTCTGGGGCCAGAGCCAGCCGGTCGACGGCACCTTCGCCGGCGCGTGCCTGCTCACCCACATCCACTGGGACCACGTGCAGGGGCTGCCGTTCTTCGTGCCGATCGACCGCATCGGCGCCCGCCTCGACGTCTACGGCCCCTCGCAACAGGGGGAGACGCTCGAGCACGCCTTCGACGAGCTCATGCGCCCGCCGTACTTCCCCGTCCGCGCCTCGGACCTGCGCGGCACCATCGCGTTCCACGACCTCGACTCCGGCGACGTGGCCATCGGGAACGCCAAGGTGCAGGTCCGCAGCGTGCCGCACTGCGGCCCCACCAACGGTTACCGGATCAGCTGGGACGGTGTGACCGTCGCCTACCTCTCCGACCACCAGGGCCCTTGCGGCGGCTCCCTCGACGTGGCCGAGTCGGTGCTCGAGCTGTGCGACGGCGTCGACCTCCTCATCCACGACTCGCAGTACACGGCGGAGGAGTTCGACGAGAAGGCCCACTGGGGGCACTGCAGCGTCGACTACGCGGTGCACGTCGCCAAGGTCTCCGGGGCCAAGCGCCTGGCGCTCTTCCACCACGACCCCGCCCACTGCGACGACGACGTCGACGCCATGCTCGCCGGTGCGCGAGCAGCGGCCGCCGGCACCGGCATCGAAGAGGTGCTGGCCGCCCACGAGGGGCTCACCATCAGCTTCGAGCGCTGAGGGGCCGAACCGTGGCTCCCCTCAGGACGGGCACGGCGGCGGCCCTGGCGACCGGCGCACTCGCCGGTGCCGTGGGAACGCTCGCCATGGACCGGCTGTGGTGCGCCCGGTACAGGAAGGGTGGCGGCGGTGACCGCTTCGCCGACTGGGAGTCCACCGGTACCACCTCGTCTTCGGCACCACCACTGCGGCAGCCATGAGGCTACTCGCCGGGAGGTCCGGGTGGGGCCGGTCTGGTAGGCACGGGACATGACCGACCTGACCGGGGGACTCCCCGACGACGCAGACGTGCCCGCCTTCGACGGCGCCCACTTCCGCCAGGTCCTCGGCCACTTCCCGACCGGTGTCACGGTCATCACCGCAGATGGTCCCGAAGGCCCCGTCGGCCTCGCCATCGGGTCGTTCACGTCGGTGTCGCTCGACCCCCCGCTCGTGGCCTTCTGCCCGGACAAGCGGTCCTCCAGCTGGCCGAGGATCCGGGAGGCCGGCGCCTTCTGCGTCAACGTCCTCGGGGAGGACCAAGAGCTCGTGTGCCGCACGTTCGCCAGCAAGGGTGCGGACAAGTTCAAGGGGATCGGCTGGGAGCCGACGAGCACGGGCTCGCCGAGGCTGGCCGGCGTCCTGGCGTGGATCGACTGCACCGTCGAGGTGGTCCACGACGCCGGTGACCACGAGATCTGCATCGGCCGGGTGACCGAGATGGACGTCGCCGAGGGATCGGTGGGTCCGCTCGTCTTCTACCGAGGGGGCTACGGGCGCTTCGAGCCCTGATCGCTAGGGTGCCGCCGTGCCTGACGTGCGGCCCTCAGCGGTGATCGAGGGGGTGGTCGTGGTGGTCCCGGAGCGCCACGGGGACGAGCGTGGGGTCTTCGTCGAGACGTACCGACGGTCGTGGTTCCCCGCCGGTCGCGAGATGGTGCAGGGCAACCGGGCCGACCGCCGGGCCGGGTCCGTCGTCGGCCTCCACTACCACCTGCACCAGGCCGACTACTGGTACGTGCCGGCAGGCACCGCCCGGGTCGTGCTCCACGACCTGCGGGTGGGCTCGGCCACCGACGGCGCCACCCTCTCCCTCGACCTCGACGGTGTCGACCACCGTGGCGTCTTCATCCCGCCCGGCGTGGCCCACGGCTTCGCCGCGCTCACCGACATGACGATCACGTACCTGGTCGACGGCTACTACAACCCCGCCGACGAGCTGGGCGTGGCCTGGGACGATCCTGCCGTCGATGCCGACTGGGGCGTCGACCACCCGGTCCTCTCGCACCGGGACCGGGGCAACCCCCGTCGAGCCGACATCCCCGAGGGTCGTCGGCCCCACGCCGGCCTGCGCACCGACGGCGGAGCTGGCACGAGCGGCGTCGCCCAGCCCTGACCGGGGCATCGCTCGCCCCCTCTTCACCGTCGGAAGAGGCCGAGCAGGAAGACGAGGACGAGGACGAGCCACACCTTCGGGTTTGGCGGCGAGGAACTGCACGGCGCCGACCAAGGTCGGGTGCCGACGACGGCAGGCACGCCCCATCGGTTGCTGTGGGGTGGACGTGAGAGATCCCTGGCGCTCCGACGCCGGCGTCGGTAACCTCGCAAAGTCACCAACAAACTACGGAGCGTGCAATGACGGCAACGGCCCCCCCGCCCAGCACCACGGTGCGACCGACCGACCGCCCGCGTGCGGTGGACCTGTCGACGCTCGGGCAGGCGAGCCTCCTCGGCGGCTCCCTCGGTGACGTGGCCGTGGGCCGGGAGGAGGCGCGCCTGCGCCGCCTCCGCCGTACGGCAACCCTCCTGGTGGCGCCGGCTGCGCTGCTCGTCGCTCGGGGGGTGCGGGGCGGCACCATCACCTGGGGGTTGCCGGTGCTGCCGCCGGGCATGGGCGACTACCTCCCTGCGATCGCCCTCGTCACGCTGTTCGCCGTCGTCCTCATCGTCCCGCTGCTCGGCGCCGGACGCTCACCCCACGTGCTCTACCGGGCCAACGAGATCGACGTGTCCCTCGACGACGTGCGGGGCGCAGGCGTGGTGAAGGACGAGGTCGTCCGCACCCTGAACCTGTTCCTCGCCCACAAGACGTTCCGCGACGGGATGGGCGGCACCCCTCGCAGGGCTGTGCTCTTCGAGGGCCCGCCCGGGACCGGCAAGACTCACATGGCCAAGGCGATGGCGCGCGAGGCCGGCGTCCCGTTCCTCTTCGTCTCGAGCTCCGCCTTCCAGTCGATGTACTACGGCCAGACGAACCGCAAGATCCGCAGCTACTTCCGTGCGCTGCGGGTGGCTGCCCGTCGCGAGGGCGGGGCCATCGGCTTCATCGAGGAGATCGACGCCATCGGCGGCGCCCGCTCGGGGATGGGTGGCGGTGGCCAGCGGGAGGGCGTCAGCGGCGTGGTGAACGAGCTGCTCATCCAGCTGCAGAGCTTCGACGAGCCGGCCCGTGGCACGAAGCTGCGCAGCTCCCTGACCGACCTGGCCAACCGCTTCCTGCCCCACGGCCGCCAGCTGCGCAAGCCCCGCCCCCTGCCCGCCAACGTCCTCGTGCTCGGCGCCACCAACCGTGCCGCCGACCTCGACCCGGCGCTGCTCCGCCCGGGCCGCTTCGACCGCACGATCCACTTCGGCCTGCCCGGGCGCTCCGACCGCCGGGAGATCATCGACTTCTACCTCGACAAGAAGGCGCACGTCCCCGAGCTCGACGAGCCGGAGCGCCGGTCGACGCTGGCCGCCATGACGGCCGGCTACTCCCCGGTCATGATCGAGCACCTCTTCGACGAGGCGCTCATCTGGGCCCTGCGACGAGGTGCCGTGGCGCTGGACTGGGAGGACGTCCAGCAGGCGAAGATGACCGAGGAGATCGGTCTCAAGCAGCCGGTCGAGTACACCGAAGCCGAGCGCTGTCGCATCGCCACCCACGAGGCGGGCCACGCGACCGTCGCCTACCTCGTCGGCCAGACCGGTGCCGACGGCCGACCGGGCCTGGCCCGCAAGCTCGAGGTGCTGTCGATCGTCAAGCGTGCGGACGCCCTCGGGCTCCTCGCCCACTCCGACACCGAGGAGCGCTTCACCCGCACACGGCCCGAGATCGTGGCCATGATGCGCATCGCCATGGGCGGCCTCGTGGCCGAGGCGCAGTGGCTCGGCGAGATCAGCACGGGCCCCGCCGGCGACCTGCAGGCCGCCACCACTGCTGCCTGCCAGATGGTCGGCTCCCTCGGGATGGGCCCGTCGCTCGTCAGCTACGACGCCGTCGCCGTGGCCGGGGCCAACAACTTGGCCGCCAAGGTGCTCTCCGACGAGGGAGGGCGCACGGCGGTGGAGGCCCTGCTGGAGGACGCCAGGTCGGTGGCCGAGCGCTTGGTGGTGTCGAACGCCCACATCCTCGAGGCGCTGCGGGACGCGCTCCTCGAGCGCGACGAGCTCGTCGGGCAGGAGATCCTCGAGGTCATCCGCGCCGCCGAGGAGCAGATCATCGACCTCCGCGACCCGCTGTCGAACCCGTTCGACATCGACGCCCCGACCGAGACGGCCCGGCGCTGATCGCCTGAGACGAGATCGTTCCCGTGACGCACGGACTCCTCCAAGCTCGGTTCGCACGACCTCTCCGAGATCGGCTCCGACGGTCACCCCGCGCGGGGCGCGTCAAGAAGGTCACATCACGTCTTCAGCCGGCCAGGGTGTCCACGAGGAAGGCGTACACCTCCGCCTCCTCCCTCCAGGCGTCGTAACGCCCGGACGGGCCCATGTGCCCGGCTCCCATCTCGGTCTTGAGCAGGAGCGGGTTGGTGTCGGTCTTCGTCACCCGGAGCCGGGCCACCCACTTCGCCGGCTCCCAGTACGAGACCCTCGGGTCGTTCAACCCGGCGGTCACGAACATGGGCGGGTAGTCCTTCGCCTCGACGTTCTCGTAAGGCGCATAGCCCTTCATGTAGGCGTAGATCTCCGGCGACTCGACCGGGTTCCCCCACTCCTCCCACTCGAGGACGGTGAGCGGCAGCGACGGGTCGAGGATCGTGTTGAGGCAGTCGACGAAGGGGACCTGGGCGACCACGGCGCCCAACAGGTCGGGACGCAGGTTCGTGACCGCCCCCATGAGCAGGCCTCCTGCGCTGCCCCCCCGGATCCCGAGGCGCCGGGGCTGCGTCCAGCGCTCGGCCACGAGGTGCTCGGCGCAGGCGATGAAGTCGGTGAAGGTGTTGCGCTTCTTGTCGTACTTGCCGTCGAGGTACCAGCGTCGGCCCATCTCGCCGCCACCGCGGACGTGGGCGACGGCGAACACGAAGCCCCGGTCGAGCAGGCTGAGGCGCAGGGACGAGAAACCCGGGTCCATGCTCGCCTCGTAGGAGCCGTAGCCGTAGAGCAGCGTCGGGTTGTCGCCGTCGCGCTCGAGGCCCTTGCGGTACACGACCGACATTGGCACCTTCACCCCGTCGTCGGCCGTGGCCCACAGCCGCTCGGTCACGTAGGCGGCCGGGTCGTAACCGCCGAGCACCGGCTGCTGCTTGAGCAGCCTCCGCTCCCGGGTCTCCATGTCGTAGTCGAAGACCGTCGACGGCGTGACCATCGAGGTGTAGCCGTAGCGCAGGACGCCCGAGTCGAACTCGGGGTTGGCGCCCGCACCCGAGGTCGAGACCGCCTCGGGCTGGTTGATCACGTGGTCGGTCCCGTCGGCGAGGGAGCGGATCCGGATCTGGCGGAGCCCGTCGACCCGCTCGAACAGCACGAGGTGGCGGGCGAAGGTGTCGAGGCCGCTCAGCTTCACGTCGGGCCGGTGGGGGACCACGTCGACCCAGTGCTCCCGGCCGGGGGTGGCCTCGGGCGCCTCGACCAGCTTGAAGTTCTCGACGCCGTCGGCGTTCGTCACGATCAGGAACCGGTCCCCGTGGTGCTCGATGTCGTACTCGACGTCCTGCTCTCGCGGTGCGATCACACGGAACTCACCCGTCGGGTCCTCTGCCTCGAGCACCCAGCTCTCGGACGTCACCTTGCTGCCGAGGCCGAGCACGAGGAAGCGCTCGTCCTTGGTCGTGCCGATCCCGACGAAGAACCGCTCGTCGTCCTCCTGGTGCACGAGCACGTCGCCGCCGACGGGCGTCCCGAGGGCGTGGCGCCACACCTGGTGCGGGCGCATTGCGTCGTCGGGCCTCGTGTAGAAGAACGTCTGCCCGTCGGCACCCCACGCCGTCCCGTAGTACGTCCCCTCGATCACGTCGCCGAGCTCGGCCCCGGTGGCGAGGTCGCGAAAGCGCATCGTGTAGACCTCGGCGCCGGCGGTGTCGCTCGACCACGCCAGCAGCGAGGCATCCGGGCTGGCGTCGAAGGCGCCGACGGAGAAGAACTCGGCTTCTCCCGCCTCGAGGTTCTCGTCGAGTAGGACCTGCTCGGCCACGTCGTCGCCTGGCACCTCGTCGGACCAACCGCCGCTCGCGAGGGCACTGGCCGGCTTGCGGCAGTGGATGCCGTACTGCTTGCCCTCCTCGGTGCGGGAGTACCACCACCACGCGCCCTTGCGCACCGGCACCGACAGGTCCGTCTCGAGGATGCGACCCTTGATCTCCTCGAAGAGCTCGGCCTGGAGCGCCTCGGTGTGGGCCATGCTCGCCTTCGTGAAGGCGTTCTCGGCCTCGAGGTGGGCCCGCACCGCAGGATCGTCCTTGGCCTGGAGCCAGGCGTAGGGGTCGACCACGGCGTCACCGTGGCGGACCCGCTCGACCGGGACCTGTTTGGCGATCGGAGGTCCGGCGGGGGGAGCGCCTTCGGGGGCGGCGAGGTCGGTCACGGCGGCCACGCTACGGGCCCCCCGGCCACCCCGGTACGTTGCCGCCATGGCCATCTACGCCCTCGGCGAGCGGGTGCCCGACGTGCATCCCGATGCCTACGTGCACCCTGACGCCACCGTGATCGGCGACGTCGTCATCGGCGCCGGGGCCACCATCTGGCCCGGGGCGGTGCTGCGGGGGGACTACGGCCACATCGAGGTCGGCGCCGGGAGCAGCGTCCAGGACGGCACCGTCGTGCACGCCACCCACGAGCACGCCACCGTCATCGGCGCCCGCTGCGTGGTCGGCCACCTCGCCCACCTCGAGGGCTGCACCATCGAGGACGGCTCGCTCGTGGGCTCCGGCTCGGTCGTGCTCCACCGGGCCGTGGTGCGCACCGGCTCCCTCGTCGGGGCCAACGCGGTCGTGCCGAACGACATGGAGGTGCCGCCGGGCGCCATGGCCCTCGGCGTCCCAGCCAAGCTGCGGGAGGGCGTCGTCCGAGCCGGCTCCTTCGAGGGCGCCGCCGAGCTCTACATCGCCAACGGCAGGCGCTACCGGGACACCCTCCGGCGCCTGGACTGAGCAAGGTTCACGAGGGCTCAGCGACGGCGTCGAGGCGCCAGAGCCTCCGCATCTCCTCGCACCGGCCGAGGAGGTCGGCGAGCGAGCCGACGTCGTCCACGCGGCCGTCCCGGAGCACCACGACCTGATCCGCTGCTCGCAGTGCGGCCCGTCGGTGCGACACGGCGAGCACGGTGCGGGAACCGTCCTCGAGCACCCGCTCCCACAGCGTCCGCTCGGTCTCGACGTCGAGCGCGCTCGAGAGGTCGTCGCACACGAGCAGCTCGGGCCGGCGGACGAACATGCGAGCGGCGGCCGTGCGCTGGATCTGACCGCCCGACAGCCGCACGCCGCGTGAGCCGGTGCGGGTCGCCAGCCCCTCCGGCAGATCCCGGACGTCCTCGTCGAGGACGGCCAGGCGGATCGCCTCGTCGAGGTCGCCCTCGGTGCCGAGCAAGATGTTGTCCTCGAGCGTCTCGCTGAAGAGCTGGGGGACCTGCGGCGTGTAGGCGGTCCGGGGCGGGACGAGGAAGGTCGCCGGGTCGGCCACCACGCTGCCGTTCCAGGTGATGTCGCCGACGGCCGGGACGAGTCCGAGGATGCTCTGCAGCAGGGTCGACTTGCCCGATCCGACGCGACCGGTGACCACGGTGAAGGAGCCGCGCACGAGCACGAGCGACACGTCGTCGATCCCGCCTCCTGACGGGCCGTGCCGGTAGCCCAGCCCATGGACGCGGAGCTCGTCGAGCGGCTCGACCTCCACCCGTGGCGTCGTCTTCGGGGGGAGCGGTCCGCGCTCGAAGATCTCGTCGTCGTCCACGAGGGTCTCGGGTGGGCTGCCCGCCAGCAGCTCGTGCATCCGCCCGAACGAGACGGCCAGCTGTCGGTAGCTGGCGAGGCCGCCGCCGAGGTCACGGGTGAACTCCTCGAAGATGCGGAGGTAGTACACGAAGAGCGCGAGGTCGCCGACGGAGAACGAGCCGGACTGCAGCGCCCGGCCGGCGAAGACGAGCACAACCCCGGTCCCCAGGTTCACGATCCAGAACGAGCCCTGGAGGACCTCTTCGAGCAGCCGGTCGCGCACGGCGGCGCGCCGGCGGTGGGCGTTCAGCTCCCGCAGGTGCTCGACCACGCGGGCCTCGGCGTTGCCCACCTGCACCGTCTGCACGGCGGCGAACACGTCGCCGATGTAGCCGGTGAGCGCAGCCGTGCGCTCCTGGTTGGCGCGCCGGTAGAGGACGATACGGCGACGGGCCGCCTCCACCACGGCGACCACGATGGCGATCGGGAGGAACACGGCGAAGGTGATGAGGGGGTTGATCCGAGCCATCACCACCACGGCGATGGTCCCGGTGACGGCCGAACCGATGACGTTGTTGAACTCGATCGGCCACCAGATCGCATGCTCGGTGTCGTCCCGGAAGCGGCTGACCGTCTCGCCGGGCGACGACGGGAGCGCCCGGCCTCCCGGCAGCTCCAGGATCCGGCGCAGGAGGTTGCGCTGCAGCATCGACGCGTTGGCGAACGCGAAGGCCCCGTTCGTCGACTGCAGGGCGATGGCGGTGACGACCGTCGCCACCGACTTCATCGCCAGCAGCGCGAACGGCCACAGGAGCCATCGCAGGGACGACGTCGACGCTCCCTGCTCGAGCCGGTCGAAGACGATCTTGGCGGCGATGCCGGGCAGGAGGCCTGACCCCCAGCCGAGCAGCACGCCGGCGAGGTTGACGAGCTGGCGGCGTGGCCGGAAGCGGTGGAGGCGCCAGGCGTAGCGCCACGACGGCCACGCGCTCGACGGGGCGGTCACCCCGCCACCACGTCGAGGCCGGTCCGCAGCAGGGCGCCGAAGTGCGAGGTCTCGTCGGCGGCGAGCTGGTCCCGTGGGCCGAACTCGACGACCCGACCGTGGTCGAGCACGCAGATCGTGTCGCAGCGCTCCAGGGTGGCCAGGCGGTGGGCGATGATCACGCCGGTCCGCCCCGCCAGCAGCGTGTCGACAGCGTCCTCGAGCACCGCCTCGGTCGCCGGATCGAGCCGGGAAGATGCCTCGTCGAGGATGACGACGGAGGGGTCGGCGAGGAAGGCGCGCCCGAACGACAGCAGCTGTGACTCGCCTGCCGACAGGCCGGCGCCCCCCTCCCGCACCACCATGTCCAGGCCGTCGGGGAGCGCGTGGAACCACGGGCCGAGCCCGAGGCTGCGGATGGCGTCACGGATCGACGAGTCGTCGACCGTGGCGTCGAAGAGCGTGAGGTTGTCGCGCACGGTCGCTCGCAAGACGTGCACCTCCTGGGTGACGAGGGCGACCCGCTCCCGGAGGTGGCGGCGCTGGAGCCGGCGGACGTCGACCCCGCCGACCTCGACTGCCCCCGCCCGGGGGTCGTAAGACCGGACGAGGAGGCGGGCGACCGTCGACTTGCCACTGCCGGTGCGCCCGACGATGCCGAGAACGGTCCCGGCGGGCACGTCGATGGTCACGCCGCTGAGGACCGCGGCCTCCGTGCCGTAGCCGAACTCGACGCCGCGCAGGGCCACGTGGAGCGCGCCGTCGGGCAGGTCCGCACCCGCCCCGTCGGTGAGCTCGCTCGTCGTGCCGAGCAGCTCGACCACCCGCCGCCCGCCGGCGATCGCCTGTTGGAGCGCCTCGACCTGGTGCGACACGTCGTCGAGCGGCTGCACGAGCAGCTGGGCGTAGAAGTAGAGGGCGAAGGCCGCGCCAACCGTGATGGAGCCCCGCTGCACCAGCACCGCCGGCACGGCGAAGGCCAAGGCGTTCGCCCCCGACTGGATCAGACCGTTGACGGACCAGGGGATGGCGTCGAGCTGTCGGGCGCGGCTCATCGACCAGAGCCGGACGCGGGCCCGGTCGTAGAACCCGCGCAGCGTGTACGCCTCAGCCCCGGACGAGCGGATGTCCTGGGTGCCGGCGAGGCGCTCCTCGAGGAACCCGAAGAGCTCGGCGCTCGCCTCCCGCGAGCGCTCCCACGCCCCTGCGGAGACCCGGCGGATGGCGACGAGGAGCAGCAGGGCCGCCGCTGCGAAGGCGGTGAGGCAGGCGCCGGCGAAGGGGCTCTCGACCCACACGACGGCGAGCACGCCGACGAGGAGCAGGAGGCTCCCGACCACGTTGAGGAGGAACTGCGAGAAGAACTGGCTGAGGCCCGTCAGGTCCCCGTCGATGCGCTCGATCATCTCCCCGGGCGGATGCGCCTCGTGGAAGGCCGGGTCGAGTGCCAGGCAGTGGGCCATCAGGTCTGCTCGGAGGTCGTTGGTGGTGACCCAGCCGAGCTGCTCGCCCAACCAGGCGCTCACGACGCGGAAGCCCTGCTGCAGGAGCGCGGCGGCGACGTAGAGGGCAGTGAGGAGGCCGAGCGAGCCGCCCTCCGGGGACGTCGCCCGGTCGATGAACACCCGGACGACCTGCGGGATCGCCACCTGCAACCCGATCGTGGTGAAGAGCACCACCGCCAGGAGGGCGACGAGCCTCCGGTGCGGCCGCAAGTAGGTCTCGACCAGACCCCGCCACTCGGCCCAGCTCATCCCGCCCCCAGCCGCGTCCCGAGCGGTCGGGCGCAGGGTAGGGGGCCGGGCGGCTGCGACCAGGGTGGGTTCCGTCTCGGGCGCCGGCTGTGCTCAGGGGGTGTCCGGTCCGTCCCTCACCCCTCGAGATGACGGCGCGGTTGCTGGAGGCGGTAGGAGACGGGTGGTCGGCGGGGGAGGCGGGCCGCCGCATCGTGATGCACGCCGCACTACGATGATCGTGTGCGAACGACCGTCGACCTGCCCGACGACGTCCATGCTGCCGCCCGCAGCATCGCACGGGACAGGGGGATCACGATGAGCGACGCCATCGCCGAGCTGATCCGCAAGGGCCTGGGCCAGTCGGGTTCGGTCGAGTTCGGTCGCAGTGAACGAACGGGGCTGCCCGTGGCACGCATCGGCCGGACGGTCAGCCTCGACGACGTGCGTTCGCTCGAGGACGATGTCTGAGGACCTGCTCGACGCGAACCTTCTCATCGCCCTCGTCGTGGAGGAGCACGTCCACCACGAGGCTGCAGAGCGGTGGTCGGCGGTTCGGCGAGCACCGTTCGCAACCTGCCCGATCACGCAGGGCAGCCTGGTCCGGTTCCTCGTTCGAGAAGGTGCGACCGGGGACGGTGCCCGTTCTTTTCTCGTCGAGGTCCTGGCCTCCGATCGACACAGGTTCTGGCCCGACGATCTCAGTTACGACCAGGTCGCGCTCGGGTCCGTTGTCGGCCACCGCCAGGTCACCGATGCGTACCTTGCCGGGCTGGCGAGGAAGCGAGGTGGGAGGGTCGCGACGCTTGACCGCGGTCTTGCAGCGCTCCACCCCGACGTCGTCGACCTCGTCCCATCCTGAGAACCCGGGCCGACGTCGGCTCTGACCTGAACGCTCAGCCCGTCGCCTCGACGCCCGCTTCGGCGTCGAGCACCCTGCGGCGGGACCACCAGGCGGCCTCCTGGCGTCCGAGGTCGGTCGACGGTGGGGCGTCGACCATCGGCCACAGCTCCTCGGCGATCCTCCGCCAGTTGGCGGTCGCCCCCAGCCGGCCGAACAGGCCGTACAGCCCGAGGTTGATGCGCTGGATGAACACGAACATGGCGCCCCCGCCGCTCGTGTTCCTCGTCACCGGGCTGTTCCGGTCGAACAGGTTGCGCACCACTCGGGAGGCGTGCTCCGGCGTCCACCTGATCTCCCGGTCATCCAACACCAGCTCGTAGTAGGGCGTCATGGCGTCGTACAGCTCCTGGTCGGTGACCGGGGCGGCCGGGGGGATGGCCGAGCTCTCCTCGAGCACCTGGCGGAACGCCTGCGGATCGGGCTCGAGGACCATGTGGTGGATGAAGCGCTCGAAGAAGTCGATCTCGGCTGCGTCGAAGCGCTTGACCAGCCCGAAGTCGAGGAACGTGACCCGCCCGCCGGGCCGGAACAGGTAGTTGCCGGGGTGGGGGTCGCCGTTGAACAGGTGCAGCCGGTACAGGCTCCGGAACACGAAGCGGTAGACGGCCTCGGCCGCAAGGTCGCGCTCCTCCTGGCTCCACGTCTCGAGCTCGGAGAACCGGACGCCCTCGGCGAGCTCGGTGGTCAGCACCCGCCCGGTGGACAGCTCGGGCACCACGTCGGGGACGTGGATGAAGGGGTGGCCGCGGTACCAGTCGGCGAACGTCTGCTGGTTCGTCGCCTCGAGGCGGTAGTCGAGCTCCTCGACGACCCGGGCGCGGATCTCCTCGGCCAGGGGGCGGGGGTCGAGGTTGGGGAAGATGAGGCGCATCGCCTGGGCCAGCACGTCGGATGTCTCGAGGTCGGACCGGACCGCTTCGTCGACACCCGGGTACTGCACCTTCACCGCCACCGCCCTGCCGTCGCGGGTCATGGCCCGGTGCACCTGGCCGATCGACGCCGCCGCGATCGGCACCGGGTCCCACCGGGCGAACACCTCCTGGGGCGAAGCGCCGAGCTCGTTCGTCACGACGCCGGCGGCCAGCTCGGGGCTCATCGGCGGGGCGTCCTGCTGCAGCTCGGCGAGGGCCAGCCGGAGCGGCTCGGGCAACGACTCGTCGACGTAGCTGACCATCTGGCCGAGCTTCATCATGGCGCCCTTCATGTTCCCGAGCGTGGCCGCAACCTCTTCGGCGGTCTTCAGCTGCAGCGCTTCGTCGAGCTGCTGGCGCCGCTCCGCCGAGGCGAAGACCCGGCGAGCTCGGGTGAGCGCCTGGCGGCGGCCGATGCGGACGCCCAGGGAGGCGAGCTGGGCGTTGCGCCCGAGCGACCCGCTGCGCAGCGACCCGCGGTCCTGTGTCGGGCGCAACGACCTCGCCACGGCTGCAACACCCACTGCCGCCAGCGCGGCCGCTCCCACGACCTTGCTCCGCCTCCTCACCCCCGGAAGTGTCGCAGCGGGACCCGACCTGCACGCAACCGGCAGCAGCCACAGCACACCGCCGTGAACCGAGCCGGCACCGCCGGTCCGAGACCTGCGCCGTGCGCACGTACAGCGCCGGTCGCGCAGGTGCGGTGCGCCGGCCGCGGAGCCGAGGGTGGTGCGCGGGCTCGACCGCGCCGGCCCACTCCCCTCAGCGCCCGCGGTCCTCGGCGATGGCGGCGTCCATCTCCCGGCCCCGCTGCACGGCCAGGACGATGTCCATGGCCAGGTCCGGGTACTTGGAGAAGAGGGTCTCGTAGATGAGGTTCTGCTCACCGAGGAGGTCCACGTCGGGCGCCAGCGTGTGGGCGGCGCCCTCCAGGTAGAGCATCTGCTTCGACAGCAGCACGAGCTCGCGGGGGATGCGCACCCGGTAGCGCACCATGGAGCGGATCATCGTCTCCATGAGCTGACCGAGCTGGGCCACCAGCACGCCGTTCTCGACGAACGGCTTGTAGAGCTCCTGCAGCTCGGCGGCCATGGCCGGGATGTCGACCCCCTCGGGGATCGAGCCGAACGAGTCGAGGGCGCGGATCATCGCCTCGTAGTCGTTGGTCGTGCTGGCGATCAGGTACTGCGCCAGGCGGGCCCTGACCGACTCCGTCAGGCGTCCGACGATCCCGAAGTCGAAGAGCACGAAGGTCCCGTCGGGGAGGACGGTGATGTTGCCGGCGTGGAGGTCGCCGTGGAAGAAGCCGTGCACGAGCACGCCCTCGATCACGGTCTGGACGCCGAGGCGGAGCAGTCGCTGCGTGTCGAGGCCGGCCGCCCGCATCGCCTCCACGTCGCCGAAGTGGATGCCGTCGATCCGCTCCATGGTGAGGACCCGCTTGCCGACGAGGTCGTGGTGCACCTCGGGGACCCGTGCGTCGGTGATGCGATCCTCCACGAGGATCGACCGCATCCGCTCCATGTTGTCGGCCTCGAGGCGGAAGTCCATCTCCTCGTGGAGCGTCCGTGCGAAGTCCTCGGCCAGCGCCCGGGGGGAGCCGACCGCCGTCTGGGGGATCCGCTCGAGCACCTCGCACAGCAGCAGCAGCGCTCGCAGGTCCGACCTGACCTGCTCCTCGAGACCCGGCCGCTGCACCTTCACGACCACCCTGCTGCCGTCGAGCAACGTCGCCCCGTGGACCTGCCCGATCGACGCCGCAGCGATGGGCTCGTCGTCGAAGGTGGCGAACGCCGACCGGAGGGGGCGTCCGAGGTCCTCCTCCACGATCCGCCGTGCCTCGGCGCCGGGGAACGGCGGGACCCGGTCCCGGAGCGAGGCGAACTCCACCAGCCACTCGTGCGGGAACAGGCCTGGGCTCGAGGCGATCACCTGGCCGACCTTGACGAAGGTGGGGCCGAGCTCGGTGAACGCGTTGCGGACCCGGCGGGGGAGGGGCTCCCGACGGTGCAGCGCGTGGCGCCCGAAGGTGGTGCCCACCACCCACGCCCGGCGGGCGATGCCGCCCCGAGCGGTCGCGGCGGGGACCATCAGGACGACCCTACCGACGCCATCGCGCGCGGCCGGGGCCTGGGGTCGGCCCGCCGGGTCCGAGAGGCCGGTGTGCGCCCTCAGGCCAGGCAGGCGGCGGCGATGGCGCCGATGTGGCGAGCGTCGGTGCCGCAGCAGCCGAGCACGGAGAGGTTCGGCACCTGGCTGCGGAGCCTGCAGTAGTCGGCCGCCAGCTCCTCGGGGTCACCGTCGTCGAGCTCCGCTGCCTCGTCGAGCTCGAGACCGGAGTCGGTGAGGAACACCTCGTCGCCCCTTGCCTGCGGAAGCTGCTCACGGTGCTCGGACCTCGTTCCCACGTCTGCCTCCTTCGTCGACTCGTCCCGGACCTTCTCAGGCGGGGGGCGGGCCGGTCAACGGACGCCGACACGCTCAGGCCGACGCTGCCACGTCCTTCAGGAGCAGCGGCATGAGGTGGCGACCGACGCGGGTCGCCTCGTGGTCGTGGCGGTAGCCGCTCAGGATGAAGGTGTCGATGCCGGCCTCGACGTAGCGGTCGAGCGTCGCCTTGATGGAGGGGCCGCTGCCGACGAGGGCGACCGAGGCGCCGAGGCGGGCACGGGCGAAGCCGTTCCAGAGCGTGGGGCCGAGCCAGTCGCCCTCGGCGACGGCCCGGAGCTCGTTCTGGCGGGACTGGCCCACGGAGTCGGTGTGGTCGGCGTGGCTGCGGAGGCGCTCGCCGTAGGCCGGGTCGATCGACGAGACGATGTCCTCCGCTGCGACCCGCGCCTCCTCGTCGGTCTCCCGGCACACCACCTGGAAGCGGGTGCCGACCTCGATCGTGCGGCCGAGCTCGGCGGCCATGGCCTTCGCCTGCGTGGCACGGTCCGCCATCCGCTCAACCGGCTCGCCCCACATGAGGTACACGTCGGCGTGGCGGGCGGCGGCCCTCATCGCCGGCTCCGACGCCCCGCCGAGGTAGATCTTCGGGTGCGGGGTGCTCTTCGGCTGCTGGGCGATCCCGCCGCCCCGCACGGCGAAGAACTCGCCGTCGTGGTCCCACCCCCGCTCGTGCCACGAACGGAGCACGACCTCGAGGAACTCCTCGGTCCTGCGGTAGCGGGCGTCGTGGTCGACGTCCACATCCCCGTCCTTGGCGAGCTCCGCCGGGTGGCCGCCGGTGACGACGTTCAACAGGAGCCGGCCGCCGCTCAACCGGTCGAGCGAGGCGGCCATGCGGGCCGCCACCGGCGGGTTCACGAAGCCGGGTCGGAAGGCCACGAGGAACTTGATCGTGGTCGTGTGCTGCGCCAGCGTCGCAGCGACGATCCACCCGTCGTGGCACGCCTCGCCGGCAGGGACGAGCATCGCCTCGAACCCGGCTGCCTCGGCCGCCTGCGCCACCGACGTGAGGTGAGCGAGGCTGGGCGGGACGGCGGTCGACGGGTCGCCCAGGCGAGCCTCGTCACCGAAGCTGGGCACGAACCAGTGGAGGTGCACGGCGGGACGGTACCGGGGTGCCCGATGACCGTCCCGGCGGGGGAACGCGCTGCCCGGGTGGATTGTTACCATGGTCGTAGGGGAAATCGACCCGGTCCCGGGTCGTCCCACCGAACCACACGCAGCGAAGGGCGAACCCATGACAGCCACGGACCTCGACCTCGGCAGGTACAAGCTCGGCTGGAGCGACGCCGAGGAGTACGTCTTCAAGCCCAAGCGCGGCCTCGACGAGGACATCATCCGCGAGATGTCGTGGATGAAGGGCGAGCCCGACTGGATGCGCGATATGCGCCTCAAGGCGTTCCGCCAGTTCCAGAAGCGGCCCATGCCCAGCTGGGGTGGGGACATGTCGCAGATCTACTTCGACAACATCTACTACTACATCAAGCCGACGAACAAGCAGGTCGACGCCTGGGACGAGCTGCCCGAGTCGGTCAAGAACACCTACGAGAAGCTCGGCATCCCCGAGGCCGAGCGCAAGTACCTCGCCGGCGTCACCGCCCAGTACGAGTCCGAGGTCGTGTACCACAAGAACCGTGAGGACCTCGAGGCCCAGGGCGTCATCTTCACCGACATGGACACCGCGCTCCGGGAGCACCCCGAGATCGTGCGGGCGTGGTTCGGCAAGATCATCCCGCCGAACGACAACAAGTTCTCGTCGCTCAACACCGCCGTGTGGTCGGGCGGCAGCTTCATCTACGTCCCCCCGGGCGTCGAGGTCGAGATGCCGCTGCAGGCCTACTTCCGGATCAACGCCGAGAACATGGGCCAGTTCGAGCGGACGCTGATCATCGCCGACAAGGGATCGAAGGTCCACTACATCGAGGGCTGCTCGGCCCCGGTGTACACCACCGACTCGCTGCACTCGGCTGTGGTCGAAATCGTCGTCGGTGAGCAGGCACGGGTCACCTACACCACCATCCAGAACTGGTCGAACAACGTCTTCAACCTGGTCACCAAGCGGGCTCGGGTCGAGGCCGAGGGCCACATGGAGTGGATCGACGGCAACATCGGCAGCCGGCTCACGATGAAGTACCCGGCCGTGGTCATGGTCGGGCCCAAGGCCTCCGGTGAGGTGCTCTCCGTCGCCTACGCAGGCGAGGGCCAGCACCAGGACGCGGGGGCCAAGATGACCCACGCCGCCCCCGAGACCACCAGCCGCATCGTCTCCAAGTCGATCTCCAAGGACGGCGGCCGCACGAGCTACCGCGGCCTGGTGCGGGTCGAGGACGGCGCCTACGGCTGCAAGAGCCACGTGCAGTGCGACGCCCTCATCCTCGACGAGAACAGCGTCTCGGACACCTATCCCTACATGGAGATCGGTGAGCGCGACGCCGTGGTCGGCCACGAGGCCACCGTCTCCAAGGTCGGCGACGAGCAGCTCTTCTACCTCATGAGCCGCGGCCTCTCCGAGGAGCAGGCCATGGGCATGATCGTCAACGGCTTCATCGAGCCGGTGACCCGCACACTCCCGATGGAGTACGCGGTCGAGTGGAGCCGCCTCATCGAGCTGCAGATGGAGGGCTCGGTCGGCTGAGCCGCCTGACCCCACGGCGAGCGAGCGCAGGCGGTCATCCGATCCTGCGCCGCTCCGGCACACTGGTGGGGTGCCCATGAGGATGGAGTGCAAGAACTACGAGAGTCGCACGTACCCGAGCGGCGACGCCGTCCGCAAGTGCAACCTCGACCTGGCACCCGAGGCGCCGTGGCGCTGCCCGGCCGACTGCTCGAAGTACGAGGTGCGCCTGGCCGACGTCGCCTGGCAGCACGGGGCGGCCATCGCGCCGCCCACGCCGGTGGCACCCAAGAGCGTGGGCGAGGACCCGTCCATCGCTGCGCTGCTCGACGAGGCCGAGAACATCATCAACGCCGCCGTGCCCTCGACCATGGCCGAGGTGGCGACCGAGCGGGGCCGTGCGAAGGGCTGGCGCCGGCTGGTGCCTCGCAAGCGCAGGTAGGTCCGGCCGGGTCAGCGACGGCGGACGACGACGGCGACGACCACCGCAACCACGGCGATGACGAGCGCAAGCTTCACCAGGAACACGATCGTCCCGACCACCGCCGACACGACCGAGAGGGCGAGGAAGGCGAGGACGCCGAGCACCACCACGAGGAGCACGTCGTCGGCCCGGCTCAGGAGCCCACGGCCCCCGCTCGGCGTCGTCGAAGCCTGCCGCTGCTTGCGCTCGAGGGCCACGAGACGATGGTACGCGTGACGGTCGCAGGTGGGGCGGCCGGGGGGTCCGCCGCTAGCCTGAGGGTCGTTCTGCCCCGCCTGAACCGCACGTCGAGAGGTCCCTCCCCTTGAACTCCGCCACCGCCGACGCCGTGAGCCAGGCCGACGGCCCGACGTGGCTCTCCGACCGCAGGGCGGCGGCGCACGCCCGCTTCACCGCTGCGCAGCTGCCGTCCACCGAGGCCGAGGAGTGGCGCTACAGCCGCATCGCCGAGCTCGACCCCTCCCGCTACGAACCGGTGGCGGCGCGGCAGGAACGGCCGGTGGAGGCCGTCGTGGAGCAGCTCGTCGCCGCCGCCGGACCGCTCGCCGCCCTCGTCCTGGTGCGCAACGGCTGGGTGGTGCACGTCGAGGTCACCGACGAGTCGGCAGGTGCAGGGCTCAGCGTCGGACGGCTGTGCGACCTCGAGGCGGACGGGGCCAGCCTTGGCTCGGTGGCCGGGCCTGCGGGCGACGCCGTCGGCGAGCTGCACGACGCGCTGGGTGCAGACCCCGTCCTCATCCGGGTGGCGGCCGGTCGGGCCATCGCCGACCCCGTGCTCGTCCTCCACTGGACCGATGTCGAGGGCTCCGTCAGCGCCCCCCACCTCGTGGTGCAGCTGGAGGAGAACAGCGAGGTGACGGTCTACGACCACCAGGCCTCGGCCGACGTCGACGCCCTCGTCCTCCCCCTGGTCGAGCTCGACGTGGGCCAGGCCGCCCGCCTCCGCTACCAGAACGCACAGACGCTCGGACCGCGGGTCTGGCAGCTCGGTCGCCAGACGAGTCGGGTGGGGCGCGACGCCCACCTCCTCACCGCCATGGTCGCCCTCGGCGGCGACTACGCCAGGCTGGCCGTCGACTCGGCCATGGTCGGCAAGGGCGGCTCGGGAGACATGCTCGCCATCTACTTCGGCGAGGGCACCCAGCTCCTCGACTTCCGCACCACCCAGGACCACCTGGCGCCCGCCACCACCTCCAACCTGTTGTTCAAGGGTGCGGTGCAGGACACGTCCCGAGCCGTCTACACCGGCCTGATCCACATCGGGAAGGAGGCGGCGGGCGTCAACGCGTTCCAGACGAACCGGAACGTCAAGCTCTCCGCCGGTGCGTGGGCCGAGTCGGTGCCCAACCTCGAGATCGAGAACAACGACGTGCGCTGCAGCCACGCATCGGCCGTCGGTCCGGTCGACGAGGACCAGCGGTTCTACCTCGAGAGCCGGGGTGTGCCCCCCCAGGCGGCGGAGCGGCTCGTGGTGCTCGGGTTCTTCGAGGAGGTGCTCGAACGCCTGCCGGTGCCTGGTGCCGCAGGAGCGCTGCGAGCCGAGATCGCTGCCAAGCTGGCCCGGCGGGTCCCCGACGACGGCCGACCCGAGCCCGGCCGGTGAGCGGCCCCCAGCGGCTGTGCGCCCTCGCCGACCTCGCTCCCGGCACGGCCAACCTGGTCGAGATCGACGGGCACAAGCTCTGCGTCGTGCGCTTCGACGACGACACGGTGTACGCCATCGGCGACACCTGCAGCCATGCCGAGGTCTCCCTCAGCGAGGGCGAGGTCGACCCCCTCACCCGCCACGTCGAGTGCTGGAAGCACGGGAGCTCCTTCAGCCTCGAGACGGGGGAGCCCGACACCCTGCCGGCCACCAAGCCGGTCCCGACCTACGAGCTGGTCCTCGAAGGAGACGACGTGAAGGTGGTGCTCCCGTGACGGACGAGCGTGACGAGACGAACCGGCATGGCCCGAGCAGCAGCGCGAGTCCCGCCCTCACCGTGCTGCAGCTGGAAGGCCTCCGTGCTGCGGTGGCCGGCAAGGAGATCCTCCGGGGCGTCGACCTCGTGGTCCGCAGCGGTGAGGTGCACGCGGTCATGGGTCCGAACGGCTCCGGCAAGTCCACCTTGTCCCACGTGATCATGGGGCGTCCCGGTTACGAGGTGCTCGGTGGGACCATCACCCTCGACGGTGCCGACGTGTTGGCCATGGCCCCCCACGAGCGTGCGGCCGCCGGGCTGTTCCTGGCCATGCAGTACCCGACCGAGGTCCCCGGTGTGTCGCTCGAGGCGATGCTCACCGAGGCGCTCGTGGGCGCCGGCCGGGTGTCGGCGTTCGGTGAGGTGCGGGCCCGCATGGTGGCGGAGGCCGAGAGGATCGGCTTCGACGAGCGCTTCTTGCAGCGACCGCTCAACGTCGACCTCTCGGGCGGGGAGAAGAAGCGCAACGAGACGCTGCAGCTCGGTGTGCTCCAGCCCCGGATCGCCATCCTCGACGAGATCGACTCGGGCCTCGACGTGGACGCCCTGCGCGACGTCAGTCGTCGGGTCGAGGCGGACACGAACGAGCGTGGCCTCGGCGTGCTCGCCATCACCCACTACCGGCGCCTGCTGACCGAGCTCCGCCCCGACGTCGTGCACGTGCTCGTGCGGGGGCGGATCGTGGCGACCGGCGGCCCCGAGCTCGCCGACGAGCTGGAGCGGAGCGGCTACGCCGGGTTCACGAAGGGCGACGACCCGTCGGGGGAGCCGACGCCGGTCGTCGGTGACCCGCTCTCGGACCCGTTCGCCGACCCGCTGGCCTGACATCGTGGCCGACCCCCTGCTCGACGACGAGGCGCTCGTCGCCGCCCTCGCCGAGCTGCCGTCGTGGTCGATGCGAGACGGCGGGCTCCACCGGGACCTCGCCTTCGGGGACTTCGCGACCGCGTTCGCCTTCATGACCGAGCTGGCGGTGGTGGCCGAACGGCTCGACCACCACCCCGATTGGTGCAACAGCGGGAAGCGGGTGACGATCGACGTGCTCAGCCACGCAGCCGCCGGCGTCACCGCCCGCTGCGTCGTCCTGGCCACCGCCGCCGAGGAGATCGCGGCCCGCCACCGCTGAGACCTCTGGACGTTCGGCCACCGTCCGGTGGTCCGACGTCCACCGAGGAGTCGGGCGCAGGTTCGGTGGACCTCCGACCATCCCTCCGGTGCCGAAGCGTCCGGGAACACCCCCGCCACCGATGGTGGACGTTCGACCATCCCTCCGGTGCTGGAGCGTCCGGGAACACCCCCGCCACCGATGGTGGACGTTCGACCACCGCCCCGGTGCCGAAGCGTCCGGGAACACCCCCGCCACCGATGGTGGACGTTCGACCACCGCTCCGGTGCTGGAGCGTCCGGGAACACCCCCGCCACCGATGGTGGACGTTCGACCACCGCTCCGGTGCCGAAGCGTCCGGAGAGCGCAGGATCAGGCGTCAGCGCCGGGGTACGGGTCGGTCCTGAGGATGGTGGCGAGGTGGGCGGCGTTGCTGGCGGTCTGGGCGGCTGCGGTCGCCACCTTCTCCGGGACCTCGTCGAGGTCGGCGAAGTCGATCGAACCCATCGCCTCGCCCACCCAGTAGGCGACGGCGTTCGGCGGGATGGTGAAGCCCACATCGCCCAGCCACTGGTACAGGTCGGCCGCCGACCGATGGGCACCGTCCTCGTTGCCCACGACGGCGAGGATGGCCACCTTGGAGTACGACGGCGTCCGGCTCCGGTCGTCGGACTCGGAGAGGAAGGCGTCCAGGCGCTCGACGACCCGCTTGGCGACGCTGGACGGACCACCCATCCAGATCGGGGTGGCCAGGATGAGGATGTCAGACGCGAGGATCCGCTCCCGGATCGGAGGCCAACCGTCGCCGAGGCCCTCGTCGCTCTCGACGCCCGGCCTCACGTCGTGGTCGACGATGCGGATCGTCTCCGTCGTGACGTCGTGCTCGGCGAGCGCGTCGGCGAGCACGCCGATCATCCGGTCGCTGCTGGAGGGTGCCGGCGAGGCCTTGAGCGTGCAGTTGAGGGCGAGGGCGCGCAGTGTCATGGAGCATCTCCTGGATCCGGTGTCGGTCGCCCCACCCTGGCCCACCGGCGACCGCTCGCGATGGTTGCCGGCGTTCCCCGGGCGGATCCTCCGCCGTCGAGCTCGTCCAGCGCGCCCAGCAGTGCACCGGCCCCCACCACCGGGGCACCGAGTGCCCGGACGCGGGCGGCCAGCGCACGATCGGACGTGACCACGTTCCGATCCACTCGCCGGGGGTCCGCTGCGACAAGCTCGACGATCCGGTCGTCGGCGGCATCGGGACCCGGGCGGGTCGCCCAGAGCACGGTGATCCCGTTGTGGGCGCCCTCGCCATCGGGCTCGGCCGGTCGCCCGTCGAACACCACCGTCACCTGGTCACCCTGCGCCGCCAGGGCGCCGAGCCGGACGACCAGGCGCTCGGCGGCGGCGCGACGGTCGCGCCACCAGCCGTCGGGTCGCGCCCCGACGACGTTCGAGCCGTCGACCAGCCATGCCGTCATGCGCCCACCCTCCCCATCGGCCGACCCCCACCTGTCCGCTCCGGCGGCTGCCGCCACCGACGCCTCCTCAGGAGGGCGCGGCGACCTCGTCGAGCGCCTGGGTCAGGGTGTTCCAGGACAGGGTGGCGCACTTGATGCGCACCGGGAACTTGACCACGCCCTGGAGCGCCTCGAGGTCGCCGAGCTTCACCTCGGGGTCGGGCGTGGGGGCATCGGTGCCGCTGCCGTCACCGCCGAGCTTCGTCTCGTGGATGCTCATGAGCGCCTTGAAGGCCCGGGTGAGGGCCTTCGCCTCGTCGAGCGTCCTGCCCTTCACCGCGGCGGACATCATCGACGCCGAGCTCTGGCTGATCGAGCACCCCTGGCCGCCGATCTTGATCTGCGCCACCCGGTCGTCGTCGTCGACCGACACGTAGACGACGATCTCGTCGCCGCAGAGCGGGTTGAAGCCCTCCGTCCTGTGGGCGGGAGGGGTCTCGAGCTCGCCCCGGTTCCGCGGGTTCCGGTAGTGATCGAGGATGATCTCCCGGTAGAGGTCTTCGAGGCCAGGCATGGTCGATCGTCTCCTAGAGGGCGAACATCGCGGCGGCGTCGTCCAGCGCATCAGCCAGCGCATCGACGTCGTCGGTGTCGTTGTACACGTAGAACGACGCACGGGCGGTCGCACCGACGCCGAGGCGGCGCATGAGGGGCTTGGCGCAGTGGTGGCCGGCCCGGACGCACACGCCGGACTCGTTCAGCACCTGGGAGATGTCATGGGGGTGGATGGCCTTGAAGGCGAAGGACAGCACGCCACCCCGTCGTTCGATGGAGCGGGGACCGTGCACGGTGAAGTCGTCGCCGAACCGCTCGGTGAGCGAGCTGATGGCGTAGCCGGTGACACGCTGCTCGTGGGCACGGATGGCGTCCATGCCGTAGCGCTCGAGCTCCCCGACGGCAGCGGCGAGGCCGATCGCCTCGGCGATGGGCGGTGTGCCTGCCTCGAACTTCCACGGCAGCTCGTTGGGGGTGAACCCGTCGAGGCGGACGTCTCGGATCATGTCGCCACCGCCCAGGAACGGCGGCATCTGCTCCAACAGCTCCTCGCGGCCCCAGAGCACGCCGATGCCGGTCGGGCCGAGCATCTTGTGGCCGGTGAAGGCGAAGAGGTCGGCACCGAGGGCAGCGACGTCGGTGGTGGTGTGGGGTACGTACTGGGCCCCGTCGACCGCCACCACGGCGCCGGCGGCGTGGGCTGCGTCGGCGAGGTGGCGCACCGGGTTGAGCGTCCCGAGCACGTTGCTCATGGCGGTAAAGCTGAGCAGCTTGGCCCCGTCGAGCTTGGCGTCGAGGTCGGACAGGTCGAGCTCGCCCTCGTCGGTCACCCCGAGGTAGCGGAGCTCGATCCCACGCTCCTCGGCCAGCATGAGCCACGGCACGAGGTTGGCGTGGTGCTCCATCTCGGTGAGCAGCACGGCGTCGCCGGCCCCGAGGTTGGCCCGGCCCCAGCTGTGAGCGATGAGGTTGAACGCCTCGGTCACGTTCTTCGTGAAGAGGACCTCGCGGTCGCTCGACGCGCCGATGAAGCGTCCGATCGTGCCCCGAGCGCCCTCGTACAGCGCCGTGGCCTGCTCGGCGAGGTCGTAGACGCCGCGGTGCACGTTGGCATGCGTGGTCTCGTAGTACCGGGTCATCGCATCGAGCACGGCACGTGGCTTCTGGGAGGAAGCGGCGGTGTCGAGGAAGACGAGGCGGCGGTCATGGCGTGCGTCGAAGATCGGGAAGTCGGCGCGTGCCGCCGCCACGTCGAACCGGCACGCCTGGACGGTCGGTCCGGTGCTCAACGCTGCTGCCATGCGTCGTACCCCTCCGCCTCGAGACGCCGAGCGAGGTCGGCCCCGCCGCTCTCCACGATCCGGCCGTCGATAAGGATGTGCACCACGTCGGGCTGCAGCTCGTCGAGGATGCGCTGGTAGTGCGTGATGAGGATCACGCCGAGCTCGGGTCGGGCCCGCTTGACCTCCCGGACCCCCTTCGCCACGACCCGCAGGGCGTCGATGTCGAGTCCCGAGTCGGTCTCGTCGAGGATGGCGAGGTCGGGCTCGAGGATCGCCATCTGGAGGATCTCGTTGCGCTTCTTCTCCCCGCCGGAGAAGCCCTCGTTGAGGTACCGGTCGGCGAAGCTCGGGTCCATCTCGAGGCGACCCATCCACTCCATGATCGCCAGGCGGGTCTCGAGCATGGAGAGATCCTCGATGCCCTTGCGGGCGGCCAGCGCCTGCTGCAGGAACGACCGGACGGGCACGCCGGCGATCTCCTGGGGGTACTGGAAGGCGAGGAACATGCCGGCCTTGGCCCGCACGTCGGTGTCCCAGTCGGTCACGTCCTCGCCCTTGAACCGCAGGGTGCCGGACGTGACCTCGTAGTCGGGGTTGCCCATGAGGGCGTTGGCCAGCGTCGACTTCCCGGAGCCGTTCGGGCCCATCAGGGCGTGGACCTCGCCGGGCTCCACGACCAGGTCGACACCTCGCAGGATGGGGACGGCGGCGCCGTTGCCGTCGTCGACCGAGACGTGCAGGTCATCGATCTCGAACAGCGCCGGGGCCATGATCCGAGTGTAGCGAGCGGGGTGCATTCCCCCTATGGACGTAGGGGAAATCGGGGGCCTGGCCCAGCCGCAGGAGGTGTGGCTAGGGTCGCGAGGTGGGGGGGCCGACGGCGCGCGCGTTCGTGACATTGCTCCTCATCGCGGCGACCGTCCCGGGATGCGCCAGCGTGGAGGTGCCGGCCTTCGAGGGGGGTCAGGCGAGCAGGGCGGGCGTTGTGAGCACCGACGGGTCGTCGATCGACCGGCCCGGTCAGGACGGCTTCGCCGAGGTGATCGAGCTCTCGGGTGCGGCCGAGGTCCCCGGACCAGGTGCCGAGGAGGCTGTCGGGTCGGCGGTGGTGGCGCTGGTCGGGGAGCGCGACGAGGTGTGCGTCGAGATCACCGTGCAGGACCTGGATCAACCCACGGCCGCACACCTGCACGAAGCCGGCCCCGGCGCCTCGGGTGAGGTCGTGCTCGCCCTCTCGGCGCCTGCGGACGGAGAGGCCACCGTGGACGCCTGTGTGAGCGCCGACCCCGAGGTCCTCCAACGCCTCGGCGACGACCTCTCGGACTTCTACGTCAACGTCCACTCGATGTCGTTCCCCGACGGGGCGCTGCGAGGCCAGCTGCACTGACCATCGACCCTCTCGGGTCGTGAGGCCGGCCGGAAGGTGAACGACGGGGCCTAGGCTCGGCGCCCGTGACCACCATCGAGCGGCCGGATGGCAGCATCGGCGCCAGCGACGTCGACGGCGTGACCTGGGACCTCAGCCACCTTCTCGACGGCCGGGACGAGGTGGCCGTCGACGAGCTCCTCGACGAGGCCGAGCGGCTGGCGGGGATGCTGTCCTTCGAGCGGGGCCGCATCGGCGGCTACGACGCCGAGGCGCTCGTCGGCTTCATGACGGGCACCGCCGCCCTCCACGACGCCCTCGGACGGGCAGGTGCCTACGCCTCGCTCCGCTTCGCCACCGACGTCACAGACCCGGCCCGCAGCGCCCTCATGCAGAAGGTGCAGGAGAGGGCGACGGCGATCCGCACGACCCTGCTGTTCTTCGACCTGGAGTGGGCTGCCCTCGACGACAGCCGCGTGGAGGAGCTCCTGGCCGACGAGCGTCTCACGTTCTGCCGGCACCACCTCGAGGCTGAGCGCCGCCATCGCCAGCACCTGCTCTCCGAGCCCGAGGAGCGGGTGCTCGCCGAGAAGCAGGCCACGGGGCGGGCGGCGTGGAGCCGCCTGTTCAGCGAGCTGACCTCGACCATCGAGGTCGAGCTCGACGGCACGAAGGCGACGCTCGAAGCGGGCCTCTCCCGACTGCAGTCGAGCGACCCGGCTGTGCGCAAGGCGGCAGCCGAAGCGGTCACCGCCGGGCTGGCGCCCGGCCTGCGCACCCGGGCCTTCATCTTCAACACGCTGCTCCACGACAAGGCGGTGGACGACCGCCTCCGCAGCCACCCGACCTGGCTGTCGAGCCGGAACCTGTCGAACGAGGCCAGCGACGAGTCTGTCGCAGCGCTGGTCGAGGCCGTCCGCCGGCGCTTCGACATCCCGCACCGCTGGTACGCGCTCAAGGCGAAGGTGCTCGGGGTCGAGCGCATCGCCGACCACGACCGGAACGCGAGCCTCGCCACCACCGACGTCCGGGTGGGCTGGGACCAGGCCAGGGACATCGTCCTCGACAGCTACGGCTCGTTCTCACCGGAGCTGGCCACCACTGCGGCCCGCTTCTTCGACGAACGGTGGATCGATGCCCCCGATCGCCCCGGGAAGCGCCCGGGTGCCTTCTGCTCGTACACCGTCCCCTCGGTGCACCCGTACGTCTTCCTGAACTGGACGGGGCGCAGCAGCGACGTCCTCACCCTCGCCCACGAGCTCGGCCACGGCCTCCACGCCTACCTGGCTCGCGAGCAGGGCGTGTTCCACCAGGGCACGCCGCTGACGCTGGCCGAGACGGCCTCGGTGTTCGGGGAGACGGTGGTGTTCAACCGGCTGCTGTCCCAGACGACGGCACCTGCCGAGCGCCTGGCACTGCTGGCGGAGAACATCGAAGGCGCCATCGCCACGGTGTTCCGCCAGACGGCCATGAACCGCTTCGAGGACCTCGTCCACACCGCCCGGCGCGAGGAGGGCGAGCTGTCGGTCGAGCGCTTCGGCGACCTCTGGACCGAGAGCCAGTCCGAGGTGCTCGGGAGCGCCGTCGAGATCACCGAGGGCTACCGGAGCTGGTGGAGCTACATCCCGCACTTCATCGGGACGCCCGGCTACGTCTACGCCTACGCCTACGGGCAGCTTCTGGCGCTGTCGGTCTACCGGCAGTACGAGGTCCAGGGGAGTGACTTCGTGTCCCGCTACCTCCACCTCCTGCGAGCCGGGGGGTCGATGGCGCCCGAGGACCTCGGGCGCATCGTCGGCTGCGACCTGGCCGACCCCGGCTTCTGGGACGGCGGCCTCGCGCTCGTGGAGGCGCAGCTGGAGGCGGCCGAGGAGGCTGCAGCGTCGACCTCCCGGTGACCGTCGAGCCCGACCAGACGACGGGTGCGCATCGCTCCCACCAGGACCCGCCGCACAGGCCATGGGGGCCGGTGACGGCGGTGATCGTGCACCGGAACCGGCCCGACTCATGCGTCGGCACCGGGCGAGCCCTGTGGGACCAGGGTGTCGAGCGGCTCGTCGTCGTCGACAACGGATCTCCGCCAGGCGCGCTCGACGTGGTGCGGGCCGGGCTGCCGGAGGCGACGGTCCTCGAGCTCGGCTGCAACACCGGCTTCGGCCCTGCGGCCAACGTGGGGCTGCGGCACTGGCTCGACGAGGGCGCCGAGGTCGCCGGGAGCTGGGTGCTCGTCTGCCCCCACGACGCCAGACCCGATCCCGGGTGCGTCGCCGCCCTGCTCGACGCTGCGGCGAGCCGCCCGGGTGCGGGCCTCGCATCGGCGGAGTACGGCGACGGGGACGTGCGCCTGGCGAAGCCCGTCGTCGACCGGTACTTCGGCGGCATCTTGGGGCCGACCGACCGGCGACCCGGCTGGGAGGACGCCGACCACCCGCACGGAACCCTCCTTGTCGCCTCGAGGGCGTGCCTGGACGACATCGGGGTCTTCGACGAGCGCTACTTCGCCTACTGCGAGGAGGCTGACCTCGGGCTGCGGGCGACCGCAGCGGGATGGGGCGTCGGCGTCGTGTGGGGGGCGGTCGTGCGCAACCCGAGCATGTCGAGTGAGACGGGGGTGGCCGAGTACCTCATGCTGCGCAACAGCCTCCACCTCGTCCGTCGGAACTTCGGCCGGTACCCCGCCGCCATCCGCTTCACGATGGCGCTGTGGACCACCGCCTCCGGGGCAGCGCTTCCCAGCCGTCGGACCCCGTTCTGGCACCTCCCGGGCCGACTCTTCGCCCTCCGGGACTACCTCCTCGGCAGGGACGGGCCGCCGCCTGCCGCGCTCCTGCGCTGAGCTCACCGCCTGTGTGAAGACCCTCGACAGCATCGCCCCGAGGTGACAGGGTGGGCGCTCGGACTCGAGCCGCCGAAGTGGGGGACAGAGCATGCAGGTGGGAGAGAAGGTCGAGGTCCACACCCGCTTCACGGACTCGTGGTCGCAGGGCTTCGTGATCGCCGACGTGGTCGGTGGGGGCTACCGGTTGAAGCGTCTGTCCGACGGTGCCGTGCTGCCTGGTGTGACCGGCGAGAGCGACCTCCGGCCGGCCGAGAGCACCTGGAGGCGCTAGAGCGAGGCCCGGATGCAGCCCGGCGTCAGAGGTTGGCCTGCAGGTCCTGCTTCCAGGTCCGGAACCGGGTGTGGGCGTCCCCGCTCGGGCCGATCCCCTCGCCGGTCCCGTCGGGGAAGATGCGGAAGGTGTGCTGCACCGTGAGGTCCCCGGCCAGCAACGCCAGGTAGCGGGCGTCGGCCTTGGAGGCGGGTCCCGCCCGCCACAGCAGCCACGGCCCGATCCGCCGCTTGTAGGTGATCTGCGGCGAACCGATGTCGTCGCCCAGGTGCAGGGCCTCGACCGGCGCCTCCACCCAGGCGGTGATCGGGATGTTGCGATCCCGGATCGGCGTGGGCGGCAGGTCTTCGGTGTGCACCGGGGTCTCGTCGAGCGGCCGCTCGTGGGCGGGGAGCGCGGCGTCGGTCACCGGAGCACGCCTGGGATCGCCGTCGTGCGGGCCCGCCGTCGTGTCGACGGCGGGACCAGGACGGTACGGGCGGCCAATGGCTTCACGTCACCCACTCCGTGACGAGGCCGGTGAGGTCGGCCTCCTGCGGCGGCTTGGAGGCGGCGGGATCGGCCACCGTTCCGAGGTACAAGAAGCCGGCGACGGCGTCGTCGGGCCGCAGCCCGAGCGCATCCTTGACCAGCTCGTCGTAGACCGGCTCGCCGGTCCGCCACATCGAACCGAAGCCGAGTGCGGTGGCAGCCAGCAGGATGTTCTGGCAGGCGGCGGCCGCCGCCTGCTGCTGCTCGATCCACGGGATCTTCTCCGAGGCCACCCTGACCGCGGACACGACGACGACGAGCGGGGCACGGTGCAGCTTCGTCCGCTCCTTCTCAACCTTGGCTGCGACGGGGTCGGCTGCGGCGGCGGCGCAGCGAGCGAGGTAGGCGGCCTCGAGGACCATGCCGAACCTGTCGAGCGAGGCCCCCCGGAAGATGTGGAAGCGGAACGGCCGCAGCTCGCCGTGGTCGGGCGCGAGGGCCCCGGCGCCGAGGATGGCGTCGAGCGCCGTGCCCTCAGGTGCGGGTGCGACCAGCCGCCCGATCGAGCGGCGGGCACCAATTGCTGCGAGGGCGTCCACCGCCAGGAGGCTAGGACCGCCGACCGCCGACCGCCGACCGCCGACCGCCGACCGCCGACCGCCGACCGCCGACCGCCGACCGCCGACCGCCGACCGCCGAGAGCTGCGGCTGGCACCATTCCCGGGTGACCAGTGGTGCGGCAGCGGCGTGGGCGGTCCTCGACGAAGCGCAGCGGGGCGCGCTGCGCCTGGGGTGGGAGGCCTTCCAGACCGGCAACATCGGGGTCGGGGCCGTGGTCACCGATGTGGACGGCCGGCTCGTCAGCTCAGGTCGGAACCGGCTGGCGGACGGCGAGGCGCCCACGGGCCAGGTCTTCGGCACGAGCCTGGCCCACGCCGAGATCAAGGCGCTGGCGAACATCCGGTTCCGCGCCCACCAGCGGGAGCTCGTCCTCACCACGACGCTGCAGCCGTGCCTCCAGTGCTCGGCGGCGATCCGCATGGCCCCGATCGCCCTCGTCCGGGTGCTGGGTGCCGACCCCCTGTGGGACGGGTGCCACGAGCTGACCTCGACGGCTCCCTGGGTCGCCCGTCGCCCGCCCGTCGCCGTCGAGTGGCCGTCGGGGGACGAGGTCGCCGCCTTCGCCACGCTCATGGCCCGCTGCAGCCCGTTCCAGGTGCCGGCGCTGGACGACGCGCTGCGAGAGGCAGGGGAAGGTCCGCTGCTCGACCTCGCCGGTCGCCTCCGCTCACACAGCGAGCTCGACGTCCTCGCAGCCATCCCCGTCGAGGCTGCTCTCGAGCGCCTTTGGCCCCGACTCGTAGACGTCTGCGCCGAGATGGCCGGCTGAGCCCTTTCGCTCGCCGGGCCCGGTGACAGCGACCCAGCCGTGACAGCGACCGACGTGGTCGACGTGGTCGACGTGGTCGGCGCCGGCGCCCCGCCCGTTCCGGAGGGCGGTGACCCTTACGCCCCGCGGGTCTCGGCCGGTCGGCGGCGGCGCCACGCCTGGGCCACCGCAGGTGGCTGCCAGCCGGCGTCGTCGACGTGGACGTTGGTGCCGGGCGGGACGATGGCGTCGATGGCGTCGAGGGTGGCGTCGTCGAGGACGACGTCGGCACCGGCAAGGATGTCGGTGAGCTGGTCCATCGTGCGGGGACCGATGATGGCTGCGCTCACCGCTGGGTGGCTGACCACGAAGGCCATGGCCAGGTGGGTCAGCGAGGTGCCTGCGCCGTCCGCCACGCCGACGAGGTCCTCGACGAGGTCGAGCTTCTTGGCGTTGCCTGGCAAGGACGGGTCGAAGCGCTGGGGCATCCGAGAGGCCCGCCCCTTCGAGAGGTCGATCTCCTGGCCCTTGCGGTACTTGCCGGTGAGCCAGCCGCCACCCAGCGGGCTCCACGGGATGACGCCCATGCCGTAGCGCTCGCACGTGGGCAGCACGGCGCGCTCGATGCCCCTGGCGAAGATCGAGTAGGGCGGCTGCTCGCACACGAAGCGCTCGCGACCGCGCCGCTCCGCCACCCACTGCGCTTCGACGATCGCCTCGGCCGGGAAGGTGGACGAGCCGATGGCTCGCACCTTCCCCTGGTGGATCAGGTCGGAGAGGGCGCCGAGCGTCTCGTCGATCTCGGTCGCCGGATCCGGACGGTGCACCTGGTAGAGGTCGATCCAGTCGGTCTGCAGCCGTCGCAGGCTGTGCTCGACCTCCTCGAAGATCCACCGCCGCGAGTTGCCCTTGGCATTGGGATCCTCGCCCATGGCACCGTGGAACTTCGTGGCCAGGACGACCTGGTCGCGGCGGCCCTTGAGCGCCTTGCCGACGATCTCCTCCGACTCCCCCTGGGAGTACACGTCGGCGGTGTCGATGAAGTTGATGCCCCCGTCGAGGGCAGCGTGGATCACCCGCAGCGACTCGTCGTGGTCGGGCTCACCCCACGCCCCGAACATCATGGCCCCGAGGCAGTAGGGGCTGACCTTGATGCCGGTCTGACCGAGCGTCCGCATGCGCATGGCGGCACCCTACCGAGGGCGTCGGGACCGCCGCTCCGCCTGACGCATGACGCGGGCGACAGATCGAGGAGGCGCCCGGGGGCGCCCGGAGAGGGGAACCAGATGGCAGGCGTGTGCGACGGCCGGATCGTGATCGTGACGGGCTCGGGCCGGGGGATCGGCCGGGCCCACGCCCTGACCTTCGCCCGGGAGGGCGCCAAGGTGGTCGTGAACGACCTCGGCGCCGAGGTGGACGGCACCGGCGGCTCCACCGGCCCCGCCGGGGAGGTCGTGGAGGAGATCCGCGCCATGGGCGGCGAGGCCGTGGCCAACGGGGACGACATCAGCTCGACCGGCGGCGCGGCCAACCTCGTCGAGACAGCGGTCGACGCGTTCGGCGGACTCGACGTGGTGGTCAACAACGCCGGCATCCTGCGGGACCGGATGCTCGTCAACATGACCGACGAGGAGTGGGACTCGGTGATCGCGGTGCACCTCCGGGGCACCTTTGCCCCCTCCCGAGCCGCAGCCCAGTGGTGGCGGGAGCAAAGCAAGGCGGGCAAGGAGGTCGACGCCCGCATCATCAACACGTCGTCCCCTTCAGGCCTGTACGGCAACGTCGGCCAGGCCAACTACGGCGCAGCCAAGGCCGGCATCGCCAGCTTCAGCGTCATCGCCGCCCTCGAGCTCGGCCGCTACGGCGTGACCGTCAACGCCATCGCCCCCGTCGCCCTCACCCGCATGACGGAGAACCTCGGCATGGGGGCCCGGGCCGCCGAGCGCGAAGCCGACGCCTTCGACGACACGGCTCCGGAGAACATCTCCCCGCTCGTGGTGTGGCTCGGCAGCGCCGAGAGCCGTGGCATCACCGGTCGCGTGTTCAACGTCGCCGGCGGCCGCATCAGCGTGGCGGAGGGCTGGGCCGCCGGGCCCGGGGCCGACAAGGGCGGCCGCTGGGAGCCGGCCGAGCTCGGCTCGGTCGTCCCCGACCTCGTGGCCGAGGCAGCCCCCAACGCAGGCATGGGCGGCCAGCGCCCCGCGAAGCCCTGAGCCCCGCCTGCGCTCACACGATCGTTCTGTCGGTTGTCCGTGCCGGGGCCCGGTCGCTGGCACCGACGGAGCGGGTCGGACGGGGGCGCCCCCGGGTCCTGTCGGTGCGCTGTGGCGGGGGCCGGTCGCTGGCACCGACGGTTCGGGTCGGGAGTGCGGGTCAGGCGCGGGCGTCGCTGTTGGCGGTGCCGCGGGCCAGGGCCCGTGCCTGGCTGACCTGGTAGACGGCGAGGCCGAAGATGGCGACGCCGTTCGGGACGTGCCAGGCGGCGGCGTCGTTCGAGTCCCGCCCGGAGTAGCCGAGGGCGATCTGGACGGTCATGAGCACGACGACGGCGGCGGCCACGCCGATGCTCGCCTTGTTGGCCCGGGCCACGATGGTCAGCACGAGGACGCCGACGGCGATGAGGTACGACACGTTCCCGACGATGCCGTGGGCGACGATGTCGAGGTCGCCGAAGAGGCGGGAGGAGTTGCCCGCCATCCACGCCTGGACGAGCACGAGGACGGCCAGCAGGCCTGCGAGCGCCCGGTAGCCGTTGAGGAGCTTGGTGCGGGAGGCGACGGGGGAGGAGGCGGTCGGCATGATGGCCATCCTGCCCGGCCTCACCAGCCCCGGTCGACCCAGTCCTGCAGGTTCGGGCGTTCGACGCCGACGGTGGTGTCGGCCCCGTGGCCCGGCAGGACCATGGTCTCGGGCGGCAGGGTCAGCAGCTTCGTGTCGATCTGCCTGATGATCTGGGCGAAGCGGGTCGGGTCCTTCTCGGTGTTGCCCGGGCCTCCGGGGAAGAGCGTGTCGCCGCTGAAGAGGATCGGTGCCCCCTCGAGCTTGAAGCACATCGAGCCCGGGGTGTGGCCGGGCGTGAGCATCGTGCGCAACCGCAGGCGCCCCACCTCCACCACCGTGTCGTCCTCCAACACCTCGTCGTACGACGGGAGCATGCCTGCGTCGGGGGCGGCGACCGCCACTGAGTAGCCGGCGTCGCGGATGGCGGGCACGGCCTGGATGTGGTCCCAGTGGCCGTGGGTCTCGAGCACCCTGCGCACCCCGAGGCGGCGGCACAGCTCGAGCAGGCGCTCGTGCTCGTCGGCTGCGTCGAGCAGGACGGCGTCGCCCGTCTCGTTGCAGCGCAGGACGAAGACGTTGTTCTCGTACGGACCGACGACGACCTTGTGGATCTCGGCGCGCTCGTCCGACCAGTGGAGGGTTCCCGGAGCCATGGCGCCAGTGTGCCGGTCCTCGCCCCTCCGTGTCGGCGCGTCCGGGTGGCTCTTGACCAGGCGGTCTAGTAGACAGGTCGGGTCCGAACACCGACCGCCACGCGCGCGCCACACAGGGGGCCCACCAGGTGAACTTCGCCTTCTCCGAGGAGCAGGAAGAGCTCCGCAAGACCGTTCGAGGCTTCCTCGAGTCGAAGTCGAGCGAGACCGAGGTCCGCCGTCTCATGGAGACCGAGTCGGGCTACGACGACGCCGTCTGGAAGCAGATGGGCGAGCAGATGGGGCTGCAGGGCCTCGCCATCCCCGAGGAGTACGGGGGCTCGGGCTACACCTACGTCGAGCTCGTCGTGGTGCTGGAGGAGATGGGTCGCCGGCTCTTGGCTGCGCCCTACTTCTCCACCGTCGTCCTCGCCGCCAACGCCATCCTCCACTCGGGCGACGACCAGGCCAAGAAGGACCTCCTCCCCGGTATCGCGAGCGGCGAGACCATCGCCACCGTCGCCTTCACCGAGGAGAACGGCCGCTGGGACGAGGCCGGCATCACGATGACCGCCACGGCTTCGGGGGAGGGCTACACCCTGGACGGAGTCAAGAGCTTCGTCCTCGACGGCCACACCGCCAGCCTCGTCGTCGTCGCAGCCCGCACCGATGCCGGCGTCAGCCTCTTCTCGGTCACCGGTGACGCGTCGGGTCTCACCCGCACGGCCCTGCCGACGATGGACCAGACCCGCAAGCAGGCGAAGCTCGAGTTCTCCGGCACCCCGGCCACGCTCCTCGGCACCGACGGCGGCGGCTGGGCCACCCTCGAGCGCATGCTCGACCTCGCTGCAGTCGGCCTCGCCGCCGAGCAGGTCGGTGGAGCCCAGCTCTGCCTCGAGATGGCGGTCCAGTACGCCAAGGACCGGGTGCAGTTCGGCCGGCCCATCGGCTCGTTCCAGGCCATCAAGCACAAGTGCGCCGACATGCTGCTCGAGGTCGAGTCGGCCAAGTCGGCCGCGTACTACGCAGCCTGGTGCGCAGCCGAGCTGAACGACGAGCTTCCCGCCGTGGCCAGCCTGGCCAAGGCCTACTGCTCCGAGGCCTACTTCCACGCCACGGCCGAGAACATCCAGATCCACGGCGGCATCGGCTTCACCTGGGAGCACCCGGCCCACCTCTACTTCAAGCGGGCCAAGAGCTCCGAGCTGCTGCTCGGCGACCCGACCTACCACCGCGAGCTGCTCGCACAGCGCATCGGCATCTGAGCCTCGGCCACCGGGGCCGACACGCTCACGACCTGGGCCCTCGCTGCGGCGGGGGTCCTGTCGCGTCCCGGGGCGGCGGACGTGCCCAGGGGACCGGGGAGGTGCCACACCGCCTCGTGCCTCCGCCGCAGGTGCAGCCGCTCCGGTGCGACCGCGTCGGTGCGGCCTGGAGGCACCGGAGGTGTCGCAGGCGGCGTGGCTAGCCTGCGGCGGTGCTCGCAGCGCTCCTCGGTGTGGCCGCCCTGCTCGTGGTGTTCGTGATCGCCGCCGCCGTGGTTGGCCGCGAGACCTCACGGCTGGTGGACGATGCGCCACGCCCCGTTTTCGATCTCGACGAAGCCGTCGCCTGGGTGGCAGCCGACCTCCCCTTCGAGGTGTCGGCGCAGCTGAGTCACGAGGAGGTGCGCCAGCTCCTCACGTGGAGCCTCGAGCACCTCGCCACGCCGCTGGGGTCGGCCCCGGCAGTCGGGCCGAGCCCGACGGGGCCATCGGTGGTCGCCGCCGCCGAGACGGCCGACCACATCCTCGACCGGGCGGCGGCTGCCGGTCTCGGGTGCACCACCTCCGAGGTCGACGCCGTGCTCCGGTCACAGCTCGGATACCTGCGAGCCATCGGTGCGATGGGGCCCCCGGAGCCGACCGAGGAGGGCCCGCGCTGAGCGGAGACGCGCTGACCGGATCGCGCGTGACGATCCTCCCGGTGGTCGCTACCATCGCTCCCACCAGAGAGAGGAGGTGGTCCAACTGTCAGATACGAATGGGACCCTGGAGGTGGTTGGCCGCTAGCTCGGCCTGCTGGACCACCCTGGCGAGTCCTCGCCAACCACCGCCGATCGGTCGGGCCAGGTTCGGTCCGCCTGGAGCATCAGTCCGCTGATCGGTGCACATCCAGCTGTAGTGGCGAGGGGAGCGCACAAGCGCTCCCTTCGTCGCGTTCGGGGGCACGTCGTTCGGTCTGGTCGTTCGCTCTCGCCAATCGGTCTCGTGGGAGGCGCAGTTCATCCGGGTGTCCATCGGGTCTGGGCTCGTTGCGCTGGGGTCTTCGGTGCGTCCGAGCAGGTGCGCCCCGCTCGGTCGGCGGGTGGCAGCGGCTTCGGAGCCCCACACGACGGCGTCTAGGTTGGCGCCATGTCGAGGCCGAAGCAGTTCGAGGAGCACCGGTGGGTGGGGGACAAGCGCAACCAGCGCGTCCACGACCTCGACGCGACCAGCGACGGTTGTCGCATCGACGACTTGCTGGCGGCCCAGACCTACCTGAGCTTCGGACCCGACACGCTGCCGGAGGCGAGGAACCGGTCGTACCGGCCGTGCCGGCACTGCTCCGGGGCCGACACCCGCACCTGAGGAACCCGGGCGGGCGGCGAGCGGCCCCCCGATAGCCTCCTCGCAGTGGAGACGGTCATCGACGCCGGCGGCGTCAGACTCGCAGCCCACGTGGCTCGCCCCCCGTCGAGCACGGCGGTGGCAGGACGTCCTGGGCTCGTCGTGTGCCATGGCTTCCCGGCGGGAGCCAAGGGCGCAGCTGTGTCGGCCCAGACGTACCCCGAGCTCGCCGATCGGATCGCCGCCGACGCCGGTTGGACGGTCCTCGCCTTCAACTTCCGGGGGACCGGTGAGTCAGAGGGGGACTTCTCCCTCGGCGGGTGGCTCGCCGACCTGCGCGCCGCGGTCGGGCACCTCCTCGACCACGAGGGGGTCGGCGGCGTCTGGCTCATGGGTGCGAGCACCGGGGGGTCGCTCGCCATCTGCGCGGCGGGCGAGGACGAGCGCGTCCACGGGGTCGCCGTGCTCTCCGCCCGCGCCGACTTCGACGACTGGGCCGCCCACCCTCGCCGCTTCCTCGACCACGCCCGCGAGATCGGCGTGATCCGAGACCCCCGCTTCCCGTCCGACGTCGAAGCCTGGACCCGGGAGCTGCGGGAGGCGAGGCCGCTCGGCCTGGTGGCCAAGCTCGCCCCCCGCCCGCTGCTGCTCATCCAGGGTTCGGACGACGACGTGGTGCCCTCGCTCGATGCCCGCGCCCTGGCCGACTGCCACGGGAGCGCCGAGCTGCGGATCATCCAGGGGGCGGGCCACCGCCTCCGCCACGACCCGCGCGCCGTTGCGGTGCTGCTCGGCTGGCTCGAGCGCCAGACGATCATCGACCTGGCCCCCCCGGGCTGAGCCCTCACCCGTCCCACCGGGCGGGAGGTCCGGCGAGCTCGGCCAGGGAGAGGATGGCCTCGTCGGTCACGACGAACCAGTCGAGCAGCTCGAGTGGCCACGGCTGCGACCTGCGCACGAGCGCTCGCCACGCTGCCAGGTCGGCCTCGACGGGCGCGTTGCCGCCGTGGTCGCGGACCGACACGAGGACGAGCCTCGGGGGTGAGCCCGTCGGCCCGGAGCCCAGCGGCACGGGCGCCACCGGGTCCGGTCTCGTGGGAACGGAGCTCGATCCGGGCGTCGCGAGGCTGGCTCTCGTCGGCTCGGAGCTCGGCGGCCCGTGTCTCGCCGGGTCGGAGCTCGTCGGGTCGTGCGTCGCCGGCTGAGGCGTCTCCGGCCCAGCAGACGTCGACCCGGGGCCGGACGGGAGGGGGCCGGCCGGAAGGGGGCCGGCCGGAAGGGGGCCGGACGGGAGGGGGCCGGCCGGGAGGGGGCCGGCCGGGACGGGGCCGGACGGGAGGGGGCCGGCCGGGAGGGGGCCGGATGCGAGCGTGGCGGCCAGCAGCGTTGCCAACTCGGGCGCACCCGCCGGGCCGGGGTCGCCCCCGGCGACGGGGACGATGACCTGGGCCGGCCCCGGCAGACGGTCGAGGAGGGCGGCGAGCGTGGTCGACGGCTCCTGGTCGAGCAGGGTGAGGATGACCTCGATGGCGTCGAGCGGCGACGTCAGGGGACGGGGGGTGCGGGTGGTGGCCATGGCCGCCTCCAGGGATCGCAGGTGCGGGCTGGGGGAAGCCGAGGCCGACGGTAGCGAGAGGGTGCGACGGCCGGTGTCCCGGGTCAGGCGGATCGGGCTCTACCGTTCGGTCGTGGCCGGACCCGAGCCCGTCACCCGCCTCTCCCGGCGGCTCGGCGTCGGTGACGCCGTCATGGTGGGGCTGGGCTCGATGCTCGGAGCCGGCATCTTCGCGGCGCTCGCGCCTGCGGCGGCGGCGGCCGGCAGCGGGTTGCTGCTCGCGCTCGGCGTCGCCGTCGTCCTCGCCTTCTGCAACGCCACGTCGTCGGCGCAGCTGGCGGCGGTGCACCCCTCGTCGGGGGGCACCTACGTGTACGGCCGGGAGCGGCTCGGACGCAGGTGGGGCGTGCTCGCGGGCTGGGCCTTCACGAGCGGGAAGGTGGCGAGCGCTGCCGCCATAGCGCTCACCTTCGGGTCCTACGCCGCCCCGTCGGCCGCCCGGCCCCTGGCGGTGGCGGTGGTCGTCGCGGTGACGGTGGTGAACCTGGCCGGGGTCACCAAGACGGCCCTCGTCACGAGGGTGCTCGTCGCCCTCGTGCTCGTGGTGCTCGCCGCCGTGGTGGCGGCGTGCCTGTTCGGCGGGGCGGCGAGCGCCGACCGGGTCGACGCCGGCCAGATCGGTGAGGGCGGCGTCCTCGGTGTGCTGCAGGCGGCAGGCTTGCTCTTCTTCGCCTTCGCCGGTTACGCCCGGATCGCCACCCTGGGCGAGGAGGTCATCGATCCCGCTCGGACGATCCCGCTCGCCATCCCCCTCGCCCTCGGCACCACGTTCGTCGTGTACCTCGTCGTCGCCGTCGCCGCGCTCGCCACCGTCGGCGCCTCGGGCCTGGCCTCCAGCGAAGCGCCGCTGGCGACCGCGGTCCGGGCCGGTGACCTGGCTTGGTCGGCGCCGCTCGTGCGGGTCGGCGCCTCCGTCGCCTCGCTCGGGGTGCTCGTCGCGCTCGTGGCCGGGATCGGCCGCACCACGTTCGCCATGGCTGCGGACGGCGAGCTGCCCGGGTGGCTGGCACGCGTCCACCCACGCACGAGGGTGCCGCACGTGGCCGATGCCGTGGTCGGCCTGCTCGTCGCCCTCGTGGCGGCGGTCGCCGACGTCCGCTCGGCCATCGGCTTCAGCTCGTGCCTGGTCCTCCTCTACTACGGGATCGCCAACGCCTGCGCCCTCCGACTCGCTCCCGAGGAGCGACGCTGGCCCAGGTGGCTGGCGCACCTCGGCGTCGGCGGCTGCACGCTCGTCGGGCTCAGCCTCCCGGGATCGAGCGTCCTCGCCGCAGGCGCCGTCGTGGCGGTGGGTGCGGCCGCGTGGCTCCCCACGGCGGGCCGTCGCACCGGCTGAGCCAGAACGGATCCCGCCGGGGTCGACGAGACGACCTCAGTCGGTCTTGGCCTTGCCCGCCGCCTTCTTCGCACGCTTCCACACCCGGACCGCCGCCAGCGCTTCGGGGTCGGTGGCGTCGGCCACGGACCTCCGCTCACCGTCGGAGAAGGGCGCAGCCGCCGCCTCCCACCCGGCCGGCCGGACACGAAGGCGCTTGCCGAGGACGGCGGCGAAGATCCGGGACTTCTCCTTGCCGAACCCGGGGAGCGCCTCGAGGCGTGAGACGAGCTCGTCACCTGTCTCGACGCCCTCCCAGACGGCCTCGGCCCTGCCGCCGTAGCCCTCGACGAGCGCTTGGCACAGCTCCTGGGTGCGCCGGCCCATCGAGCCGGGGAAGCGGTGGATCGACGGCTTCTCGGCGCAGGCGGCGAGGAAGGCCTCGGGATCCATGGCGGCGATGGTGGTGGCGTCCAAGCCGCCCAACCGCTGGTGCAGCTTGAGGGGGCCGGCGAAGGCGAGCTCCATCGCCACCTGCTGGTCGAGCAGCATGCCGATCAGGAGCGCGAGCGGCTCCTTGGCCAACAGGGTGTCGGCCTCCCGGTCGCCCGTGATGAAGAACACCTTGGTCCTTTTGCCGGCCACGCCAGGAACGTAGCCCCAACGTTGGAGGTGGTCCCCCCGGCGTCGGGGCCGCTCGGAGGTGGTCCCCACCCCGCACGACCGCGACGGTGGGGCCGCCTCTCGGGCTCAGGCGGTCCTGGGGTCGAGGGCGCCGGCGTCCACGCCGTAGCGGGCGATGGCCTTCTCGACCACGTCGACCTCGACCGTCCCCTCCGCGGCGAGGGCGGCGAGCGTGGCCAGCACCACGTGGGCGGCATCCACCTCGAAGTGGCGGCGCAACCGCTCCCTCGTGTCGCTGCGCCCGAATCCGTCGGTGCCGAGCACCTCGAACGTGCCCGGCACCCAGCGGGCGATCTGGTCGGGGACCGCCTTCACGAAGTCGCTGACCGCGACGTACGGGCCGGTCGTGGATCCGAGGAGCTCGGTCACCCGCGGGCGTCGGGGCGCCTGGCTCGGGTGCAGGCGGTTCCACCGCTCCGTGCTCAGCGCTTCCTCCCGCATCGCCTTGTAGGAGGTGGCCGACCAGAGCTCGGCGGCCACGTCGTGGTGCTCCGCCAGCAGGCGCTGGGCCTCCTCCGCCGCCAGCCAGGCCGTGCCCGAGAACAGGATCGTGGCCCGGGCGGAAGGGCCCTCGGGCGCGGCGGCGAACCGGTACAGGCCCTCGACGATGCCCTGCTCGACGCCCGCCGGCATGGGCGGCATCGGGTGGTTCTCGTTGTAGAGCGTGAGGTAGTAGAAGACGTCCTCGCCCTCCCCGTACATGCGCCGGCAGCCGTCGGCGATGAGCACGGCGAGCTCATAGGCGAAGGCCGGGTCGTAGGCCATGCAGGTGGGGACGGTCGAGGCGAGGAGCAGGCTGTGGCCGTCCTCGTGCTGGAGGCCCTCACCGTTCAGGGTCGTGCGCCCTGCGGTGGCACCGAGGAGGAAGCCGCGCCCGCGCTGGTCGGTCATGCTCCAGATGAGGTCGCCGACCCGCTGGAAGCCGAACATCGAGTAGAAGACGTAGAACGGCAGCATCGCCGTGCCGTGGGTGGCGTAGCTGGTGGCGGCGGCGGTGAAGCTGGCCATGGCGCCGGCCTCGGTGATGCCCTCCTCGAGGATCTGCCCCGACTGCGACTCCCGGTAGGTGAGCAGCAGGTCGGCGTCGACCGGCTCGTAGAGCTGGCCCTGCGCTGCGTAGATGCCGATCTCCCGGAACAGGGCGTCGAGACCGAAGGTGCGGGCCTCGTCGGGGACGATGGGCACGACCCGGTGACCGACCTGCTCGTCGCGCACGAGGTTGCGCAGCATGCGGGCGAACACCATGGTCGTCGAGGCGGCCTGACCCCCCGAGCCCTTGCGGAACTCGGCGAAGACCTTGTCGTCGGGCTGGGGGAGGTTCCGGCCCCGCCTGGTGACCCGCTTGGGCAGCGAGCCGTCGAGCGCCCGGCGCCTCCCCACCATGTACTCGTGCTCCGGGCTTCCCTCGGGCGGTCGGTAGTAGGGCGGGTCGCCGCCCTCGGCGATGGCGGCGTCGAGCACCTCGTCGGGGATCTCCTCCTGCAGGAAGAGGCGGTCCCGGAAGACTTTGATCTGGGGACCCGCCATCTTCTTGATCTGGTGGGTCGAGTTGCGACCCTCGACGTCGGGACCGAGCGTCCAGCCCTTGATCGTCTTGGCCAGGATCACCGTCGGGGTGCCCAGGTGCTCCGACGCGGCCTTGTAGGCGGCGTAGAGCTTTCGGTAGTCGTGGCCGCCGCGCGGCAGGTTGCGCAGCTCCTCGTCCGACAGGTGGTCGACGAGCGCGCGCAGGCGGGGGTCGGGTCCGAAGAAGTGCTCCCTGATGTATGCGCCCGACTCGACGGAGTACTTCTGGAACTGCCCGTCGAGGGTCGTGTTCATCTTCTCGAGCAGGACACCGTCCTTGTCGCGGGCGAGGAGCTCGTCCCACTTCGATCCCCACACGACCTTCAACACGTTCCAGCCGGCACCCCGGAAGACGGCCTCGAGCTCCTGGATGATCTTGCCGTTGCCCCGCACCGGCCCGTCGAGGCGCTGGAGGTTGCAGTTGACGACGAACACGAGGTTGTCGAGCTGCTCGCGGGCGGCGATCGAGAGCGAGCCGAGCGACTCCGGCTCGTCGCACTCGCCGTCACCGAGGAAGCACCACACCGTGCTCTGCGAGGTGTCGGCGATGCGGCGGTTCTGGAGGTAGCGGTTGAAGCGGGCCTGGTAGATGGCGTTGATGGGGCCGAGCCCCATCGACACGGTCGGGAACTCCCAGAACCCGGGCATGAGGCGGGGGTGGGGGTAGCTCGACAGCCCACCACCGCCGACCTCCTGGCGGAACCGGTCGAGCTGCTCCTCGCCCAGGCGCCCCTCGAGGAAGGCCCTGGCGTACACACCGGGAGCGCCGTGGCCCTGGAAGTAGATCTGGTCGCCGGCGAGGCCGTCGTCCTTTCCCTTGAAGAAGTGGTTGAAGCCGACCTCGTAGAGCGCAGCCGAGCTGGCGAAGGTGGCGAGGTGCCCGCCGATGCCCTCGGCCCGCTTGTTGGCGCGCACGACCATCACCGCTGCGTTCCAGCGGATGAAGGCCCGGATCCGACGCTCGAGGTGCTCGTCGCCGGGGAACCAGGCCTGCTCCTCGGGCGGGATCGTGTTGATGTACGGCGTGGAGACGGTGGCGGGGAACCCGACCTGGAGCGCCCGGGCCCGTTCGAGCAGCTTGGCCACGAGGAAGCGGGCGCGGGCCTTGCCGTGGGCGTCGACGACGGCATCGAGGCTGTCGAGCCACTCACCCGTCTCGGTGGGGTCGATGTCGGGCACCTGGTGCACGAAGCCGTCGAAGATCATGGGGCCATGCTCGCAGCGATCAACGGTGATCGCTCGGCACGGGCTGGGGTCGAGACGACGGTAGGGTCGCCGCCCTCGTGGCGACGACGGCGTACACCGATGGCGCGTGCCAGGGCAACCCTGGCCCCGGCGGGTGGGCATGGGCGGTGCCGGGCGGTCGCTGGGCCTCTGGTGCCGCGGCGCACTCGACGAACCAGCGCATGGAGATCAAGGCCGCCCTGGACGCCGTCGAGTCGCTCGAGGGCCCGCTCGAGATCGTGAGCGACTCGACCTACGTCGTCAACTGCTTCAGGGACCGGTGGTGGGCGGGGTGGATCGAGCGGGGCTGGCTCAACAAGGCGAAGAAGCCGGTGGCCAACCAGCACCTCTGGAAGCCGCTGGTCGAGCTGGTCAACGGGCGGGGCGACGTGACGTTCCGCTGGGTGAAGGGGCACTCGGGCGACGTGATGAACGACCTCGTCGATCGCCTGGCGGTGGAGGCCGCAGCGACCCAGCAGGCGCGCTCGGGGACGGGTGACCCGGGCCGGCTGGGACCGTCGGACGTGGTGGGCGGGGCCGCCCCCGCACCGGCCGTCACCGACCGGGCGGGCGTGCCCGCCGGTCACCTCGTGGCGGTGGGGGGCCACCGGCCGCCTGGCCTCGGCGGCTTCGACGCCAACCCGGTCGCCGACGGCGTCCGGCGCACGCTGTCGGACGTGCTGGCGGCCAAGGCCACCATGCACGACGACCTCGTGGTGCTCACCGGGCTCGGGCTGGGGGCCGAGCAGCTGGCGGCCGAGGCGGCAGCCGACGCAGGGGTCCCCTACGTGGTGGTGCTCCCGTTCCCCGACCCCGATGCGCCGTGGCCGGCGGCGAGCCGAGCCAGGTACCGGGCGCTCCTCGGCGGGGCGGTGTCCACCGTGGTGGTCGATCCCACCCCGCCGGCCACGAAGCAGCGGGCAGGCGCCGCCCTCGGCCGTCGGGACGCCTGGCTGGCCCGCAACGCCGCCGAGGCGATCGTCGTGTGGGACGGCGCGGACCCAGACGTCGGCCGGCTCGTCCGCTCGTACCGCGACCACCTGGGCGAGCTCGAGGTCTGGGTGCTCGAACCGGGCTGACGGCACCGGCGTCCTCGTCGGACCGGCAGGCCCGGGGGGGCAGGGGGAGCCGGGGGGGCCAGCCGCTGGACGACGGGTCGACTGCGCCGGCGGCGTCGTCGGCTCCTGAGGCCCCACCGATCGACGGCGTCCCCGGCGCCCTCCGGGGTGAGCGAGGGGATCGCAGCGCGGTAGGTTCCGGCGGTGCGGGTGGGCGCCGACACCGGCGGGACGTTCACCGATGTCGTCGGTGAGGACGGCACGATCGCCAAGGTGCCCTCGACGCCCGACGACCCGGGACGCGCCGTGCGCCTCGGCGTGGACGACCTCGGGAGGGGTCACGCAGGCGTGCTGGCCCACGGGACGACCGTCGCCACCAACGCCCTGCTCGAGCGGAGGGGCGCGGTCGTCACCCTGGTGACGACGCGCGGCTTCGCCGACGTGGTGGAGATCGGCCGCCAGGATCGTCCCTCGCTCTACGACCAGTCCCTCGACCGGCCCGCCCCCCTCGTCGAGCGGGAGCGCCGGCTCGAGGTGGGTGGGCGCCTCGGCGCCGACGGCACCGAGCTCGATGTGCTCGACCCGGGAACCATCCCGGCCATGCCCGCCGGCACCGAGGCGGTGGCCGTGTGCCTGCTGCACGCCGATCTGGAGCCTGCGCACGAGCAGGTGGTGGCCGAGGTGCTGCGGGCGAGGGGCCACGACGTGAGCGCGAGCCACGAGGTGAGCCCGGAGTACCGGGAGTACGAGCGGACGAGCACGACGGTGGTCAACGCCTACCTCCGTCCCCGCTGCCGCAGCTACCTGAGGGGCCTTGCAGGTGCGGCGGGCGAGGTGCTGGTGCTGACCTCGGCTGGTGGCCTCGTCCCCGCAGCAGAGGCGGCCGAGGTCCCGGCCACGCTCCTGCTGTCGGGTCCCGCGGGCGGCGTGCGGGCCGGTGCGGCGGTCGCGCTCGCCTGCGGCTGGCCCGACGCCCTGACCTTCGACATGGGCGGGACGAGCACCGACGTCTGCCTCGTCCGGGGGGGTGCGCCCGAGCCTGCCGCCGAGCGGACGGCGGCCGGTCTCCCCGTCCGGCTCCCGTCCCTCGGCATCCACACCATCGGTGCCGGGGGCGGGTCGGTGGCGGTGATCGACCCCGGTGGCGCGCTGCAGGTCGGGCCACGGAGCGCCGGTGCCCTCCCCGGTCCGGCCTGCTACGGCCATGGTGGCCTCGAGCCCACGGTCACCGATGCCGACCTCGCCCTCGGCAGGATCCCCCGGGGTGCGCCGCTGCCCGGTCTCGGGGAGCTCGACCTGGCCGCCGCCCGGGCCGCCCTCGACGGCGCCGGCCTGGAGGCGGAGGGTGTCGTGGCCGTGGTCGACGCGGAGATGGAGCGGGCGCTGCGGGCCGTGTCGGTGGCCCGTGGCGTCGATCCCCGTGGCCTGGCGCTCGTCGCCTTCGGCGGGGCCGGGCCGCTGCACGCCTGCGCCCTGGCCGACGCGCTCGAGATGCCGCTCGTCATCGTCCCCCCGAGAGCCGGCGTCCTCTCAGCGGTCGGATTGCTCTGCTCCCCGGTGCAGCGGGACCTCGTGCGCTCGTGGCCGTCGCCCGGTGACGTGACCGGGTTGGACGAGGCGCTCTCGGCGCTCGCAGCCGAGGCGACCGACGCGCTCGGCCCGGCGGGGAGCGGCGGGCATGGCACGTCGACGGTGTCCACCTCGCTCGACTGCCGCTACGAGGGTCAGAGCCACGAGCTCACCGTCGGCTCGCTCGACGCCTTCGGGCCGGAGCACCTGCGCCGCAACGGCTACGAGCGATCGGGCGCGCTGATCGAGGTGGTGGCCATCCGTGCGCGGGCGTCGGTGGCGGCACCGCTCGACGTGACCGACCTGCCCGCCCCCCCGGCGCGCACCGCCGTGGTCGGCCCCGCCGTCGTGGCCGAACCCGACTGCACCATCTGGGTGGCTGCCGGGTGGCGCGCCGATCCGGGGCCGACCGGGGCGCTCCTTCTCACGAGGGTGGCCCCGTGACGCTCGGCCCCGCCGACCTGCAGATCCTCATCTCGCGCCTGACGGGGGTGGCCGAGGAGATGGGCGAGGTGCTGCGGCGGGGCGCCTCCAGCCCCAACATCAAGGAGCGGGCCGACTGCTCGGCGGCGCTTTTCACACCGGCGGGCGAGCTCGTCGTGCAGGCGGAGCACATCCCCGTCCACCTCGGCTCGATGCCGGCCTCGGTCCGGGCGGCGATCGACGCGTTCGGCGTCGACGGCGTCGACCCCGGCGAGCAGATCGTGCTCAACGACCCCTACGCCGGCGGCACCCACCTCAACGACGTCACGCTCGTCGCCCCGTGCCACGCCGACGGGCGCCTCGTCGGCTGGGCTGCGAACCGGGCCCACCACGCGGACCTCGGCGGCATGGTGCCGGGCTCCATCCCGCCCGAGGCGACCGAGATCCAGCAGGAGGGGCTGCGCATCCCTCCGGTCCGCCTCACGCCCGAGGTGGCCGCCCTCATCTTCGCTTCGTCCCGCACGCCTGAGGAGCGGCGCGGCGACCTCGACGCCCAGCTGGGGGCGAACGCCCTCGGCGTCGCCCGCCTGGCGGCGATGGCCGGCGCGCCGGTCGACGAGGTCCTCGCCTACGGGGAGCGCCGGATGCGGGCCGCGCTGGCCGGGCTGCCCGACGGGACGTGGTCATTCGCCGACGTGCTCGACTCCTTCGGGCCCGAGCCGCACCAGCAGCACCCGGTCGACGTCGTGGTGGCGGTGACGGTGGCGGGTGACGAGGTCACCTTCGACTTCACCGGGACCGCTGGGCAGCAGGCCGGCAACGTCAACGCCGTGGAGTCTGTGACCGTGAGCGCCGTGGCCTTCGCGCTCCGGTCGGCGACGGACCCCACGATCCCGGCCAACGGCGGGGCGATGCGGCCCGTGCGGGTCGTCGCGCCTCCGGGGACCGTCGTGGCCGCCCGGTTCCCCGCCGCCGTGGGTGCCGGCAACGTCGAGGTGAGCCAGCGGGTGGCCGACGTCTGCCTCGGAGCGCTGGCCGCCGTCGCCCCCGGCACCGTCGGTGCGGCGGGGCAGGGGACGATGAACAACGTCCTCATCGGGGGGGCCGGCTGGGTGTACTACGAGACGGTGGGCGGCGGTCAGGGCGGCCGCCCCACCGGCGCCGGGCAGTCGGGCATCCACACGGCGATGACCAACACTCGCAACACGCCCGTCGAGGCGTTCGAGCGTGCGTTCCCGATGCGGGTCCTGCACTACGGGCTGCGGCACGGGAGCGGCGGCGCCGGCCGCCACCCCGGCGGTGAGGGGATCGAGCGCGACCTGCTCGTGCTCGAGGACGTCACGGTGTCGCTCATCACCGAGCGCCGCACGTCGGCGCCGTGGGGGCTGGCCGGTGGCGGGCCGGGAGCGGTGGGGGAGGGGTGGCTCCTGCTCGGCGGTGACGAGGCGCAGGCGAGGCTGCTGCCGGACAAGTGCACCGTGCGGTTGCGGGCCGGCGACGTGCTGCGGATGCGGACACCCGGCGGCGGTGGGTGGGGCGCGCCTGACGTGCGCTGACCAACCCGATCAGGTCGGCAGGTTGGCAGGTCGGCTGGACGAGGATCACTGCGATCGTCTCCGGAGCCGACCCAGGCCCGCGTGCCCCGACGTTGCTCCGGACCGAGCGGATGCGGGTGCGTGAGAGGCCCGCAGGGGTGCAGACTCTGGCGTGATCGTGCCGGCGCCACCACGGAGGGAGGTGATGATGCGCTGGAGCGAACGGACTGCCCGAGTCCTCGTCGTGCCGCTCGCCGTCTCCTTCGGTGTCCTGCTGCTCGTGCGGCCCGATCCGGGATCCCGGGAGTCCGAGGTCGTGGTGGTCCCGGGGACGACCTCGACCGTGGGCCGGGAGCGCACGAGCCCGACGACCTCGCCGGAGCCGGAGCCGGAGCTGGGTGTCCTGCCTGCGGCGGATCCGGCTGCGCCGGTGGCGGAGCCCGTCGGGATCCTCAGCGACGACGGGCTCCTCCTCGTCGGATCGGTGCCCGACGAGGCGACCGCAGCGTCGTACCTCCGCAGGCTCGCACCGGTGATCGGGCCCGAGGACGTCACGGTGCAGCTGACCGTCGACGACCGGGCCACCGCCGACACCCTGCCGATCGACCTCGTCCCGAGCCTCCCGTCGCCCGTCGACGCAGCGAGCGTCGAGTCGTTGGTGACGACCAGCACCACCATCCTCGACGGGTTCCCGGACTCGACCGTCGTGCTCACCGGGCACACCGACGCCGTCGGGACGGTGGCCACCAACCTCGCCCTGTCGACGGCCCAGGCCCAGCTCGCGGCGGACGCCCTCGTCGAGCGGGCACCGATCCCGAGCGAATCGACGTGAGGGGAGCCGGCGAGTCCCAGCCCGTCGCGCCGAACGACACGGCGGATGGTCGGCGGGCGAACCAGCGGGTGGCGGTCTCCTTCGAGGGGATCGGGCCCGGCTGATCCCGCGGATGAGGTTGTCCCAGTGCTCGGGCCGAACCGCCCGGCGGGGATGAAGCCGGCGTGATGACCCGTCGTGAGACCCGCCACCGGCGGCGTCCAGCCCCACCGGTCCTGCTGCCCGTCGGACCGGCCCGACCGAACGGCTCCGCTCCGTCGTGCGGACCACTCGTCGGGGGTGCGGACACGACGGCCGAGCCGGCGGCAGGGCACAACCGAAAACTTCGCTTCAGAGAGAGGCTTTTCTGGACGAAACAGGACGGTGGGCGGTGGTCGCCCTGCGACCCGGGGCCCGAGCCCCGGGGGGAGTCCTCTCGGAGAGTGAGTGCGGCCGGCGTGAAGGACGTGAACAGTTCGGCGGTCGAGCTGCTGAGTCGCAGGACGCACGAGCCTGCCGGTCGCGACCTCCGCCGGGAGCCGCAAGCGCCTCGAGTCGGTGCTCGGGTGACGGTCGACGGCAAACAGTTCCGAAGGGGCGACGAGCGCTTCGTCTTCCGAGGCGTCACCTACGGGACGTTCACCCCGCGGGCGGACGGCGCCCGGTACCCCGATCGCCAGCGCATGAAGCTCGACTTCTCCACCATGCAGGACCGTGGCTTCGACGTGGTCCGTACGTACACCGAGCCTGCGGACGACGTGCTCGAGTGCGCCGCGGACTGGGGGCTGGGCGTCATGGCCGGGGTCTTCTACGAGGACTGGCGCTACCTCATCGGAGGCTCGCGCCGCCAGCAGCGAGCGCTCGCCGCCGACGCACGGGCGGCGGTCAGGGCGGCCGCTCGACGGCTGGCCGACAACACCGACGTCATCGCCCTGGTCGTTGGCAACGAGGTGCCGGCTGACGTCATCCGCTGGCTCGGCGGGGACCGTGTCAGCTCGGTGATCGAGGACCTCGTCGACGTGGCCCATGATGAGGCCCCCGAGCTGCTCGTGACCTACGCCAACTACCCGACGGCGGAGTACCTCGCCCTCGATGCGCTCGACTTCCTCACGTTCAACGTCTTCCTCGAAGAGCAGCAGGATTACCGGCGCTACCTCACCCGCCTGCACCACATCGCCGGCGACCGGCCTCTCGTGCTCGGCGAGATCGGCATGCACGCAGAGGACGGTCCCGAGGGGGAGCGGCGCCAGGCGGAGGTGCTGGACTGGCAGCTCGAGACCACGCTCGAGCGGGGGGTGGCGGGCACGTGCATCTTCTCGTGGACGGACGAGTGGTGGGTCGGTGACGCGGCCGTCGAGGGCTGGCGCTTCGGCCTGACGGGAGCCGACCGTCGACCGCGTCGCGCACTCGACGTGGCGGAGCGGTGGAACAGAAGGTCGGTCGCCGACCTTGCGGTGGTCTGGCCGTCGATCAGTGTCGTGGTGTGCGCGTACCAGGCTGAGGCGACGCTCGACGAGTGCCTCGTCCACACCTGTGCACTCACGTACCCCGACCTCGAGGTCATCGTCATCGACGACGGCTCGACAGACGCCACCGCTGCCATCGCGGGCCGGTACCCCGAGGTCCGGCTTATCCGCATCGACCACGCCGGACTGGCGGCCGCCCGCAACGCCGGCATCAGCGTTGCGACCGGTGAGCTGATCGCGTACCTCGACAGCGACGCCTATCCGAGTCCTGAGTGGCCGTACTACCTCGCGCTGGGCATGGACAGCGCGAGCGTCGTCGGCGTGGGCGGCCCGAACGTGCCGCCCACCGGCGATCCGGCGGCCGCCCAGGCCGTGGCCCGGGCTCCCGGTGGCCCGGCCCACGTGCTCCTGGCCGATGACCGAGCCGAGCACCTCCCCGGGTGCAACATGGCCTTCTGGCGGGACACCCTCGTCGAGGTGGGCGGCTTCGATCCGATCTACACCGCGGCCGGTGACGACGTCGACCTGTGCTGGAAGGTGATCGACCGGGGCCATGACATCGGCTTCCACCCTGCGGCGCTCGTCTGGCACCACCGCCGGGCCGGCGCTCGGGCCTACCTCCGCCAGCAGCGCGGTTACGGGCGGAGCGAGGCCCTCGTCGAGGCCCGCCACCCGAACCGCTTCACCGCCACGGGCGCCGCCCGTTGGCGTGGTGTCATCTACGACTCGTTCGCCGCGACTGCGGCGCGCCAGCGGATCTACCGCGGCGCCTCGGGCACCGCCCAGTTCCAGTCCGTCTATCGTGGCGGCGGCCACCTCATCGACCTCGTGCACCAGGTCGGCGTCCCCCTCGCCCTGCTCCTCCTGCTGAGCGCACCGCTCGGGATGCTCGACACGGTGCTCGCCGTGCCAGCCGCCGCCGCCGCCGCCTTCCTCTCGGGCCTGCTGGTCTTCGACGCCGTTGTCTCCCCGCGCCGACCTCGCTCCTCGGGAGGAGCCCTGCGGTGGCGACTGACGATCGCGCTGTTGCACCAGCTGCAGCCCCTCGCCCGGCTCTCGGGCCGCCTCTCCTCCCGTGGCGCCGCCCGTCGCAACCTCAGGCCAGCGGTGTCACTACCCCCCCTCGTCCGCAGCGCCCGTGGCACCACCCGCCTCCTCCCCCACGACCGCCCCCGCGAGGAGCTGGTCTGCGCAGTGCTCGACCACCTCCGGGCCGCCGGGGTTCGGACGCTCACACCGTCGGGGTGGGAGTCCTACGACGCCCGCCTCGTTGGCTCCTCGTTCGTCTTCGGTGAGCTGCTGAGCAGCAGCGCCCCCACCGGGTGGGTGCAGCTGCGGGTTCGGCCCCGCCTCAGGGCGCTGCCCCTCGCCATCGTCGCCGCGGTGCTGGTGGTGGCGTCCTTCGCACACCCCGCCGCCGCCGGCGCCGGCGCGCTCCTCGGGGCGGCGGAGCTCAGTCGCGGCATCGTCCGGTCCCGGACGTTCCTCGACCGAGGGCTGCCGACGAGCGAGCGCGCAGAGGCGTCGTGAGCATCCGTCCCGGAGGCCCACGATCGTCGCACGAGATGAGGTGTCCTCGATGACGACCTACACGCTCGTGCTGGTCGCGAACGGCTTCGCCCTCGTCATCGCAGGCGCCCTGGCAGCGCGCTCCATCTTCCGCCGGGGTGACGAGGCCGGGGAGCGGCCGGACCCCCGGGGTCTCGCCCCCCTCCGCCGGCTCCAGCACGTGCACGGGCGACCGCTCGGGGGTGGCGGCGGCCGGGGTGTCGACGGCGCCGCCCACCTCGCTCCCGACGTCGCGAGCGCCCCTCGGCGGCACAGGCCGAGGTGGCGACCGAAGGGAGCGATGTGGAGCTCGTGGGCCCTGCTCCCGCGCGCCCTCCGCTACCTGCGGCCCTACCGGGGCTCGGTGATCGTCGCCCTCGGCTTGACCGGGGTGCTGGCGCTTGCCGCATTGGCCGAGCCGTGGCCCTTCGCGTTGATCGTCGACGGCGTCCTCAGCCGCCGTGACCCGCCCGGCTGGCTCCGGTCACTGGTCGGCACGGGTGCCACCGAGCTCATCCTCGTCGCTGTCGGCGCCAGCCTCGTGCTCACCCTCACCTCCGGCGCCGTCACCATCGTGAACGAGTACGTGACGACGCGGGTCAACGAGCGGATGGTGCTCGACCTGCGCAGCGAGATGTTCCAACACGCCCAGCGCCTCTCGCTCGCCTACCACGACGACGCCCGCACCGGTTTCCTCATGTACCAGATCAACAACGAGGCCGACTCGGTGGGGGCGGTGGCCGTGGCGCTCCCGCCCCTGATCCAGAGCTCGCTCACGCTCGTCGGCATGGTTTGGATCGCCGTGCGCATCGACGTCCAGATGGCGCTGATCGCCGTGTCGGTCGTCCCGCTCATCGTGTACAGCACGAACTACTACGGCAACCACATCGAGCCCGAGCTGCACCGCGTGCGTGGCCTCGAGGGCCTCGGCCTCTCCATCGTCCACGAGACGATGGCAATGCTCCGTGTGGTCGTGGCGTTCGGCCGTGAGGACCACGAGTACGCGCGGTTTCGGAAGCAGGGCGAGGAGACGGTGGACGCCCGCGTGCGGCTCACGGTTCGCCAGACAGGCTTCAAGCTGGCGGTCAGCTTCATCACCGCCATCGGGTATGCAGCGGTGCTGGGAGTCGGTGCGCACAAGGTGCTGAACGGCGACATCACCGGTGGCCAGCTGGTCGTCGTCCTCTCGTACGTGGTCCAGGTGTACGCCCCCCTCGAGCTGCTCACGACCTCGCTGGCGCAGTTCCAGGAAAACTTCATCCCGCTCGAGAAGTCGTTCGGCCTCCTCGACACCGTGGCGGACGTGCGGGAGTCACCGGACGCGGTGGCACTCGACGGCGTCCACTCGCACCTCACGGTGGAGGGCGTGTCGTTCAGCTACCGCACCAGGACCGACACGCTGAAGGGGATCAGCTTCGAGGTCCCCGCCGGGCACGCACTCGCCCTGGTGGGGCCGACGGGGGCAGGGAAGTCGACGCTGGCCAGCCTGCTGCCGAGGTTCTACGACCCGGCCCAGGGCACGGTCAGCATCGACGGCCACGACATCCGGGACCTCACACTCACATCTCTCCGAGCCCAGTTCAGCATCGTGCTCCAAGAGCCGTTGCTGTTCTCCGGGACCATCGCGGAGAACATCGGCTACGGCCGCCCGGGCGCGTCGCAGGACGAGGTCGAGGAGGCAGCACGGGGGGCGAACGCCCACGACTTCATCAGCCGGTTGCCGGCCGGGTACGACACGCTCCTCGGCGAACGTGGCTCCAAGATCTCGGGAGGTGAGCGGCAGCGCGTCGCCGTCGCCCGCGCCTTCCTGCGCGACGCACCGATCCTGATCCTCGACGAGCCGACCTCGTCCATCGACTCGAGGACCGAGACGGTGATCCTCGACGCGCTGGAGCGGCTGATGGAGGGGCGGACGACGATCATGATCGCCCACCGCCTCTCCACGGTCCGGGGGGTCGACCAGATCCTGGTGCTCGACCACGGTGAGATCACCCAGCGCGGCTCCCATGACGAGCTCGTCGAGCAGGACGGTCTCTACCGCCAGCTGTGGGAGGCCCAGACCAGGGTGCGGGGCCCACGGCGGGCAATCTCGGCACGGATGGCGCAGGGGGGCGGTTCGGCGTGACCCTACGACCGGGTGAGGACGCAGACGTCGGGGTGCTCCGAGAGGAGCTTGCCACCCTGCGGGCCCGACTCGAACACCTCGAGGCGGCGGCGCCGGGGCGTCTCGACCACGATCCCCAAGTGCTGGCTCGCGTCGCAGCACGCAGCCAGACGATCATCGAGGTGTCAGACCTCGTCTTCGACGAGTTCTCCGGGCACCTCGACCGGCTGGATGCCGAGCTCGTCGAGGTCCGGGCCCGGCTCGCCTCCCCGCTGCCCGTGCCAGCCCTTGCCCGGGACGGCCGATCGTCCGTGGGGTACGGGGACATGGCAGCGCGCGTTCGTGAGCTGATCGTGCAGCTGACGGGGCCTGGCGCCATCGTCGGCGTCGCCAGCAAGGGCGATCCGGCGATGATCGAGCTCGAGGGGCGAACGGGCTGGCACTTCCCGAGGCAGCTCGACGGCACCTACCTCGGCTACTACCCGAGAGACGACGCTGCTGCGGTCTCCCTGCTGGAGGAGACGAGGTTCGCCGGTGCTGACTACCTCGTGTTCCCAGCCACGTCACTCTGGTGGCTCGAGTACTACCGAGGCCTCCGCCAGCACCTCGAGGAGCACCACTCGATCGTGGTGCACGACCCGACCACCTGCGCCATCTTCCGCCTCGAGGGGGCGCGGGCGATCGGCGCCGACGCGTCGGTGGCGTTCCCGGCGGCCCGTCAGGTCCGTGAGCTGGTCGACCACCTCATCCCCGGCGACGAGCCGGTGGCCCTCGCATCGGCGGACGTCGGGCGCTACCACCCGTGGACGAGGACGATCGTCCCGCAGGCGCCGGTCGACGACGCCGAGGCACTCGGCCAGGCGATCGACAGGTTGCGTCGGGAAGGCGTGCGCTACGTCGTCATCCCCCATCAGGAGCCGGGCAGCAGCTCGACGTTCAACCTCTGGCTCCGAGGGGCCGTTGACATGGTGATCGACCAGCGCCACGTGTGCGCCGTCTTCGAGATCGCCGAGCTCACCCGAACCGGCATGCCCCGACCTGGCTCGCAAGGAGCACCATGAAGCGGACCGTCCTGTATATCTGCCACAACCACCCGAGCGTCCGTCCGGGGGGCGCTGAGGCGTACGCCGACGAGCTGCACAGGGCCATGAGGGAGTCCACGACGTTCACCCCGGTGTTCCTGGCCAAAGGTGGGCCCCCGGTCGGCACCGTCGGCCAGCAGCACCCGGGCACCTACTTCGCTCCCGTCGACGCCGACGCCGACCAGTACTTCTTCTACACCGACGGCTACGACTTCGACTTCTTCCAGGGGACCATCACCGGGAAGGACTTCTACACGAAGCACTTCCGCTCGTTCCTCGAGGCGTACCGCCCCGACGTCGTCCACTTCCAGCACACGCTCTTCCTGGGCTTCGACATGATCAGAGAGGTCAGGAACACGCTCCCGGACGCCGCCATCGTCTACACGCTCCACGAGCTCCTCCCGATCTGCAACCGAAACGGTCAGATGGTGCGGACGGTCAACGACGAGGAGCTGTGCACCCACGAGTCGCCGCGACGCTGCCACGAGTGCTTCCGCGACATCACTCCGCAGACCTTCTTCCTGCGCAAGCGGTTCGTGCAGAGCCACTTCGAGCTGGTCGACACGTTCATCGCGCCGAGCCAGTTCCTCCTCGAGCGCTACGTCGCCTGGGGGATCCCCCGTCACCGGATCCGGTTCGAGGAGTACGGCCGGCTCCCGGTCGAGCAGGTGGCCCCGGCCGAGGACCGACCCGTGCGCAACCGGTTCGCCTTCTTCGGGCAGCTGAGCGCGTTCAAGGGCATCGACGTCCTCCTGGAGGCGATGCAGCTCCTGGCCCGAGATGACGTCGCCGAGACACGTGGCCCTCGGGGGCCGTTCTCGGCCGCCACCCTGGAGCGTGGCGACGAGGTCCGCCCGCGCGCCCACCTCTCCGTGCACGGCGCCAACCTCGACCTCCAGCACGGGAGCTTCCAGGCGCGCTTCCACGACCTGCTGCGCACCACGGCGCCCGACGTCTCCTTCGTCGGCCAGTACGACCACGACCAGCTGCCGGCGCTCATGCGCCACGTCGACTGGGTGGTGGTGCCTTCCATCTGGTGGGAGAACTCGCCACTCGTGATCCAGGAGGCGTTCGCCCACGGTCGCCCCGTGATCTGCAGCGACATCGGCGGGATGGCGGAGAAGGTGCAGGACGGGGTGACCGGGCTGCACTTCCGCGCCCGCAGCCCCCGGAGCCTCGCAGCCGCCATCGAGACGGCGGTGTCGACGGACGGGCTGTGGGAGCGCCTTCGCGCTGCGATCCCTCCGGTGCACGCCATGGAGAGCCACGTGAAGGAGCTGACGATGCTGTACGAGGACCTGCTGTTCGAGAAGGCAGCGCGATGAGCGCCACGCCCCGGGTGGCGAAGTCGAAGGCGGGCCCGAAGGTCGATCACACCGCCTTCCTCGCACGGGATGTGCTGCTGCTGATGGGGTCGACCGACGCTCCCGCCGGACCCGACCCGGTTGCGCTGGTGGCGCCCTCGGGGACGACGGTGCTCGAGCACGATCTCCTGCTGCTGCGTGGTCGGGGTCGTCCGGTCGAACGGGTGTGGTTGGTCCTGGCCGCCACATCCCCTTCCGAGGTGGATGGCGAACGCGAGACGTCGGTCGTGGTGGGGACCTCGCCGTCCGCAGTGCCGGCCGGCACTTCCAGCCTCGGGCCGGTGAGAAGCGAGCTCCAGTCGCTCCTGCTCCACCTGGTGACCGCCGTCGGGGACGACCAGCGGGCGGAGGTGGTTGCATGGTTCTGCCGGTTCGCAGGCCGAACGACGAGCGTCGACCCTGAGCGGCTCGCTGACAGCTTGTTCGCTGCGCGTGAGGTGCTGCGGGAGCGCCTGCCGCTCTGCCAGCTGCTCCCCGACGGTCGCCACGGGCTGTCGCTCGACCTCGTGCTGGCCGCCGACGAGCACACGTTCTACCTCAAGGGCTGGTCACGCAGCGCCAGCGCACCGCTCGCCCGCCTGACTGCGGTGTCGCCCGAAGGTGACCGTTCCGAGCTCCTCCCGGGTGTCTTCCGACACCCGCGGGAGGACGTGGCCGACTTCTACGGTTCTCGCGTCCCTCCAGACGAGGATGAGTGCTACGGCTTCATCGCAACGATCGAGCTTCCGGCGCCCAGCGCACGCACCGACGGCTGGGTCGTGGAGGCGGTCGACGCCGAGGGTGTGGGCGTCGAGGCGCTCGGACCGCCGGTGCAGCGCGACGTCGCCGCCGCCCGCCAGCTCGTGCTCTTCGACGCGGCGTACGAGCAGCCGGGACAGGACGACCTGCGTGCTGGGCACCTGGCCCCCGCTCTCGGGCGACTCCAGGATCGCTGGCACCGCTCCATCGGCGCAGCCCGGATCGACGACTACGGGACGCAGCCCGAGGAGCCGGCCGTCACCGTCATCGTGCCCTTGTTCCAACGGCTCGAGTTCCTCGAGCACCAGCTCGCCCAGTTCGTGCACGACGACGAGATCTCGGCCAACGAGCTGCTGTACGTGCTGGACTCGCCGGCGGACGAGGGTTGGCTCCGCCATCTCGCCACGACGCTGTTCCCCCTGTACCGGGTGCCGTTCCGCACCATCGTCATGAGCCACAACGGCGGCTTCGCCGCAGCCAACAACGTGGGAGCCGCCGTCGCTCGCGGCCGCAAGCTGCTGCTGGTGAACTCCGACGTCATCCCCGACCGCCCCGGTTGGGTCGGCCGCATGGCGGCCTTCCTCGACAAGACGCCCGACATCGGCGCGCTCGGGGTCAAGCTCCTCTACGAGGACGACTCGCTCCAGCACGCGGGTCTGTTCTTCAAGCTGGTGGCGGACGGCACGACGTGGAACAACGAGCACCTCTTCAAGGGCCTGCACCGTTCGTTCCCCGGCGCCAACGTCACCCGGAGGGTCCCGGCCGTGACCGCTGCCTGCATGATGGTCGATCGGCAGCTGTTCGCCGACATGGGCGGCCTGAGCACCGCCTACGTGCAGGGGGACTACGAGGACTCCGACTTCTGCCTCCGCCTGGCCACGCATGGCAAGGCGACCTGGTATCTCCCGTCGGTCGAGCTCTACCACCTGGAGGCGCAGTCGTACCCGTCCGTGCTCCGGACCCAGACGTCTGGTTACAACCAGTGGCTCCACACCCATCTCTGGGGTGAGGAGATCAGAGAGATCGCAGCGTCGTGGGATTCGCCCCCGCCTCCTGAGGCGGGAGCCACGCCAGCACCGAAGCGGCGTGGTCGCCCGGCGAGGGCACCAGCGCGCACCCCGGTGACGGCGCGACCGTGATCACCATCGACTCGGTCGAGGTCACCTTGGCACACGATGGGCTCCTCGAAGGGTCCGTCGACGCTCCTGCGACGGGATGCTCGGTCGACGGACATGTCTTGCGCATCGTCGGGTGGGCGCTCGGCAGCGGATCTCCGCTCGCGCATGTGGAGGTGGGTACCGATGACGGCGTCCTGGCCCGCGTCGCGCTCGATCGTCCTCGGCCCGACATCCAGACGGCGTTCGGAACGAACCCGCACGCGCACCGATGTGGTTTCGACGTGGCTCTCAGCCTCCTCGGGGTGCCTTCAGCGTTCACGATGTGGGTGGTGCTGACCGACCGAGCGGGGATCCGTCACCACCTCGCCAGCCTGAGTGGTCGTCGTTCCGCCCTCGAGCTCCCGGCTGGAGCGGGCCCCGATCCGGTGATGGTGACGACGCTCGGTCGGACGGGCTCCACGTGGCTGACGCAGCTCCTGGGAGCCCATCCAGACGTCCTGGCGCTGGAGCCCTTCCGATTGGAACCGCGCGTCGTGAGCTACTGGGCCGAGGTCTGCAGCGCACTGAGCAGCCCCTCCAGCTACCTGGCCCCGCTCGTCTCTTCAGAGCCGGAGAGCGAGGACTGGTGGCTCGGTCGCGGGCGCGCGTCGGGGGAGCTGGGAAACAGTCCCGAACTCGAGCATTGGCTGGCGACGACGCACATCACGGAGGTCGCGTCCTTCTGCCGGGACCGCATCGAGATCTTCTACCGAACCGCCGTGAAGCCGCCGCCGGGGAGCGGCACCCCTCGCTACGTCGTGGAGAAGTTCAATCCGACCTGGGTTCCGAACCTCGTGTGGGAGCTGTTTCCGGCAGCGAAGGAGATCTTCCTGGTGCGGGACTTCCGCGACCGATTGGCGTCAGTCATCGACTTCAACCGCCGGAGGGGTTACGAGGCCTTCGGCCGGGCCGACTTCGACTCTGACGAGGCGTTCGTGCGGGAGAAGGTCCGGATCGACGCCATGACCCTGCTCGAGGCGTGGCGCGCCCGCCGAGATCGGGCGCTCCTGGTCCGGTACGAAGACATGGTGCTCGAACCGCATGAGACGGCGGCGACCATCCTCGAGTACCTCGGCTTGGCATCCGATGCCGGGAGCGTCACTTCGATGATCGAGGGCTCCCGCCTCCCGGACGAGCAGACCGCACCGCATCGAACGACGGTCGACGCCGCTGCCTCGATCGGACGCTGGCGCCACGACCTGGACGGTGCATTGCAGCGGGTCTGCGCCGAGGCGCTCGGCGAGATGCTCCGTGAGTTCGGCTACAGCACCGGGGAGCGGGCGTCGTGAGCAACGTCAGAGGGCTCCGTCTTCAGCTTGGGGCTTCTCGGAGCGACCGCCCCCGGTACCCCCCGTCACCTGCGCCAGCTCCACTGTTGCGAACGGCACGCGGGAGCCGTCCGGCAGCTCCGCAACGACCTCGAGGCGGCGGTCTCCCGCCCCTTCAGCGAGCACGACGCCTGCGGCGAAGCCCGATGTCGCTGCGTGGGCCATGAAGGGGAACGCCGCTGCGACGTCTGCTCGCTCCACATCTACTGGCGCCGTTGCCAGGAGACGCCCGGCGTGCGCTTCCCGGACGACCACTCGCCTGGCGGGCCCTGTCGCAGGTACGACCCAGCCGACGACGTGGACGGAGCGGGCTGCGCCGGTGCCCGGGGCGGGCGCCTCGAGGTTGGCCCCGATGAGGCCGGGTGGCAGGGGCTGCACGAGGGTCACCTCGGTCACGGTGCGGCGCGGTGGTTGCGTCGTCGGCAGCTCGTAGAGGGCGAAGGACTGGTCGATGCTGAGGCACGTCAGGCCGTCTGCGTACACCCAGAGCCCCGGTCGGCCGGGTCGGGCGTCGCGGGGCTCGGTGACGACGAGATAGCCGGCGATCTGATCGCTGGCGGGGAGCGACGGCAGGGATCCGAAGTGCTGCGCATCGGTGTGGTGGGTGGTGACCGCAGCCGCACGGAGCGAGTCGAGCTGGTCGGCTGCCTCGGCATCCACGTCGCTGACGTGCACGACGCTCCGGCCGTTGAGGTACCAGGGCGTGGGGAGCTCCGGGCCGGCGATGGCGACGGGGCGGTCGTGGGGGATCCCGGACTCCTCGACGGCCGTCTCCACGGCGCACCGGAGGAGCCCCCTGGTGACCGCCCCCTGCACCTCGGGGGGCAACAAGCGTGCGATGCGCCGGTACACCACGCGCTCGTCGGCGAGCTGGGCGAGGCGTCCGGTCGACGACCAGACGCCGGCGTGGTGCACCCGGTACATCGCGTCGAGCCCGTCGAGGCGGACGATCGGGCCCCGCTGGGCGATGAGCGTGAGCATCAGCCAGTCGATGCTCACGATGCGGTCCCACGCCTGGCCCGCCACGGCTTCGACCCACCATCGCAGCTCCTCGGCTGGGATGTGCCGGTACATCAGCGTCAGCGTGGGCACGACGTCGCGGACGACGACGTCCGCAAGGGTCAAGGAGGGCTGTCGGAGGTCGGCGAGTGCCCGCCGGGGCGGGAGGGAGCCGTCCTCGTAGACGACGGTGGCGTCGTGGAAGCAGCCCGCAGCGCCAGGGTCGTCGTCGAGGAACGCCGCCTGCCGAGCGAGCTTGTCGGTGCTGGCCCAGGCGTCGTCTCCGTCCAGCAGCGCCACGTACTCGCCCCGCACCTCTGCGAGTGCGGCGAGGAACATCGCGTTGGCTCCCAGGTTCTGCTTCGGGCGCAGCACCCGGACGACGTCGGGCTGACGGTTGCGGAACGACGCCGCAACACGTGCCGTGCCGTCGGTCGAGGCGTCATCGGCCACGAGCACCTCGTAGGGCACCTCCGTGCGCTGCGCGAGGACGCTCTCCAGCGCCTCGCCGAGGTACCGCTCGTGGTTGTACGTGGTGACGAGCACCGTGACCTTCGGCCGCGAGGACGGGCGCGCCTCCGGGCTCACCGGCGTGCGGTGGCCCCGGCCAGAGACGCCATGCGCGCTCGCACCTGGTCCGGGTGTGCGGTCAGGCAGCAGATGACCTCGCAGATGCGGTCGATGGCGGAGGTGGGCGTGGCCGTGCCGGTGGGCAGCACCAGAACCCGGTCGAGCACCGCCTCGGTCACCGGCAGTGGGACCGGAGACGACCTCGGGTCACGGCGATACGGAGGGACCCGGTGGCACCCCGGGGAGAAGTACCGGCGCGCGAGCACGTTCTCGGTCCGCAGCACGGTGAGGAGCTCGTCACGGGTGAGGCCGGGTCCGCCGTCCAGCTCGGCCACGACGTAGGGGCGCGTCGGCGTCGAGCCGATGTCCGGGTCCCTCAACACGATGCCGGCGGCGCCCGCCAGGCCCAGCCGGTAGTGCTCGTGGTTCGTGCGGTTGACGTCGGCGAAGTGGTCCATGGCGTCGAGCGACACCAGCCCCATGGCTGCGCTCACCTCGGACATCTTCGCGTTGATGCCGAGACCCGAGATCTGGTCCTCGTCGGAAAAGCCGAAGTTGCGTGCCCCGTCGAGCGCGGCAGCGAGGCCCAGGTCGTTCGTTGCCACCACCCCACCCTCGAAGGCGTTGCACAGCTTGGTCGCGTGGAAGCTGAAGACCTCGGCGACACCGCATGATCCGACAGGGCGGCCGCCGACGTGGCTGCCGAGGGCGTGGGCGGCGTCGAACAGGAGGGCGCACGAGCGATCCTGGGCCAGACGGTCGAGGCCGTCGACGTCGCAGGGGGTGCCCCACAGGTGCACACCGAGGACGGCCGAGGTCTGGTCGGAGATTGCGGAGGCGGCACTGGCGGGGGACAGCGTCAGGGTGTCGGCGTCCACGTCGGCGAACACCGGGGTCAACCCCTGCCAGCGCATGGCGTGGGCCGTGGCGACGAAGGTGAGTGCGGGCATGACCACCTCGCCCCGCAGGTCGAGGCACGCAGCGAGGAGCATGAGGCCGGTGGTGGCGCTCGAGGTGGCGATGCAGCGCTCCACGCCGACGAGCTCGGCCACCCGACGCTCGAAGGCCTGGACGTACGGTCCGTCGTTCGTGAGCCAACGCCGGTCGAGGGCATCGTCGATGAGCTCGTGGAGGCGCTCCCGGTCCCCGATGTTGGGCGCGCCGACGTGGAGCGGCACCGTCGTCAACGGGTCCCCGCCGAACAGCGCCAGGTCTCTCAGGGTCGTCACGACGTGGTCCGAGGTTCGTGGAAGACGTAGGTCGTGTACTCGTACAAGCCGTAGTCGTGCCGGAGGGTGAAGTGGCGGCTCACCTCCTGCGTGAGGAACGTGGCGAGGTCGTCGAACGGCACGTGGAACAGGTCGTCCCGCTCCCACTCCACCTGCTTCGACATCACGTTGAAGGCGATGCCACGCCGCGACTTCTCGAACGCAGCAACGATCAGCGCCTTGGCGTAGTCGAACATCACATCGTGGGCGACCTCCCCCTTCAGCGTCAGCAGGCCGTTCATCACGACGTAGTCGAACGTGGGGAGCGCCTCGGGGTGCTCGAGGATGTCGACCTGGTGGAACGGGAGGTCGGGGTGCTTCGCCCGGCTCTGCTCGAGGAACACGTCGGAGAGGTCGCACCCGCTGTAGTCGATCCAGTCGCGGCCGGTCCGCTGCAGGTGCTCGTACAGGTGCGAGAGACCGCAACCGAGGTCGAGCAGCGTCGTCGGTCCGTCGCCGGCGCCCTGGGTGTCGACGACGCCCAGCATCATCTCGTAGCGCCTGGTCGCCTCCTCTTGCGTCTTCGTCCAGCCCACGCCGAGGTGGCTGTCACCGTGGCGCGCGAAGTACCCCTCCGAGGCCTCCACGACGACGCGCTGGGGCGTCCGCCCGGTCATCCCGACACCGCCCGGTAGGGGGGGAAGTACCCCGTCACCGGGGGCACGCATCGCTTCGTCAACCGGTCGAAGGCCTCCCGGTCGGTCACCTTCCCGCACAGGTGTGCCTTCGCCGTTCGCGTCGCCCAGCCACCTTTGAAGCGGGCGAGACCGCTCGACGGGTCGTCGACGTCTCCCGCCACCCCGCCGAGGTCGAGCACCTGAGCCACCCGGGCCAGGTGCTCCACGGAGGCGGCCATCACCGCGTACGCCGCCCCGGTCTCGTACCCCTCTGCGTCAGAGGCGGCGAGGTGGAGGTGAGCGGTGTCGCCGTGTCGGTACCAGAGCGCCATCGAGACGCAGCGACCCCGACGCAGAGCGCGCACGGCGATGCACCCGGGCACCTCGAGCTGGGCACGCAGGCTGCACTCGGGGAGGTCGGCGACCCCGGTCACGGCGCGCCGGCCGACGAGGTCCCGGTACAGCCGCACCCAGTCGTCGCCGCTCGCGGCGGGCCCGCCCGTGATCTCGACGTGCACCTCCCGGTTGGCGGCCCGCACCTCCCGCTCGTGGTGCCGGGTGGGACGAGGAGGACCGCCCGTGAGGTCCACGAGGTGGTGCGCCTTGAACGGGAGCACGAGGTCGAACGTGCCCATGAGGTCCGACGGCGTGACCGGGGCAAGCGGGTCGACGACCATCGTCACGCTGACCAGACCCTCGAGCGCCGAAAGGTCGTCGGCGAGTTCGTCCCAGTGGGCGCACAGGAACAGCGGGTAGGGCCCGCGCCCGTCCCGCTCGTCGTGGCCGGGCACGCCTGTCGCCAGCACCCACCCACCTGAGGCAGGGAGGGGGACGACGTCGCCCAGGTGGTCGAGCGATCGCACGTACTCCTCGCTCAGGTAGCCGGTGGCGGTCTCGCTCACGACCGCAGCCGCAGCAGGCGACGCAGACCGGCCGGATCCTTGCGGGCCAGGAGCCATGCCCGCTCCGCCGCAGCCCGGGCATCCCCCGCCGCCGCCGCCCGCCTGAGCTCCTCGACGACGGCAGGGCCGTGCACGTGGCGCGACCGCTCGATCCCCGCGGCGACGGCCTCGCGCCCGCCCGGCACGCCCTCCGCCGCTGCCTGGTGCCGGCGCAGCACGGCGATCTCGGCATCGAGGACGCGGGCGGAGTCGTTCGTCATGTTGTCGGCGTGGCGGCGGTACTCGAGGACGGCGTGGCCGTGGCACCGAACAGGGAGCTCCCGGGCGATCGTGAGGTACATGTCCCAGTCGGCGCTCGCGTCGACCGAGGGATCGAAGCCGCGCCCGCCGTCGAACACGGCCCGGCGGAACAGCACCGACCCGGGGATGATCCCGCACATCTCGAGCAGCGGCAGGTAGGGCTCGTCGCTGCACAGCTGCTCGGGCGTGTGCAGAGGCGAGCCGTCGGTGCTGATGAAGCGGCTGCGGCCGTAGACGAACGCAGCCGACGGGTCGCTCCTGAGGCAGTCGAGCCCGACCTCGACGGCGTCGGGCAGGAGCCGGTCATCGGCGTCGAGGAAGAGGAGGAGCGAGCCGACGGAGTTGCGGATCCCGGCGTTGCGGGCGCCGGCGAGGCCTGCGTTCTCCTGTCGCACGCAGCGAACGCCCTCGTACCTGCCGACGATCGTCTCGGTGTTGTCGGCGGAACCGTCGTCGACGACGACCACGTCGACGTGAGGGTACGTCTGCGCGAGCACGCTCTCGATGGCCTCGGTCAGGAAGTGGGCCTGGTTGTAGCAAGGGACGACGACGGACACGAGAGGTGAGCCGCCGACCGGGTCGTCCCGCCACGATCGGCGGCCGACGACGGCGCCCACCTCCTTGACATCGCCCCCGTCGAGGACGGCGCGAATGTCCAGTCGCATGTCGCCGGTCGGTCGTCGGAAGGTGATGGTCGTCTCGTAGCCGGCGGTCCCCGCCCACGGGACGCCCGGGAAGGCGTCGGCGACGTCGGGCCGCACGACGTCCACCCGCTCCGTCGCCAGGACGGTGATCCCGTCGGAGATCTCGACGGCGGTGACCGGTCCGCCATCACCCACGACCCAGCCGATGATGCGGACGGCGACCGCATCGACCGACACGCCCGGGAGCGGCGCGTCGACCGCCGAGCCGAGGATGCCCGGGGGCGGGGCCTCCGCCGCCGCCGGGTGGATGGCGACGAGGCCCGGCATGCGCTTCAGCGCCATGGCGGGTGGCTCGCCGCTGCCGCCCGCGCGAGGAGTCGTGCGGCCTCCTGCGGTCGACGCCGCGCCAGGGCGAGGAGCCCGGGCAGCGTCGAGGGCATTCGGCGCTCGGTCATGGCGGCGGCGAGGGTGTCAGCGACGACATCCCCGTAGTACCTGCGCCAGAACTGGCGACCCTGCCGCCGTGCGGTGCGCAGCCGAGGCTCGTGCGCCACATGGGGCCACTGTAGGTCCAGCACCTGCAGGACCTGCTGCAGCATGAGGAGCCGATCGGTGCTCATGCTGTCGGTGTGGCGGCGGAACTCGACCACGACCGTCGAGTGGCGGTGGACGGGCGCCGCCCGGACCACTCGCAGGTTGAGCTCGTAGTCCTCGGCCGCCGGCAGCGACTCGTCGAACCAGCCGACGGCGTCGAGGGCGCCCCGGCGGTACACCGCTGTCGGCTGCCCCCCCGTCCAGTTCGTCCGCAGCAGGGCCTCGTAGGGGTCACCCTGGAGACGACCTGCGGGCGGGGTCGGCAGCGGGTGTCCCGTCACATCCACCTCCTGGTACCAGCCGAACGCAGCGCTGTGACCGGGCCTGGCCCTCAGCACCTCGACGCCGGTGACGACGGCCGAGGGCAGGAGCCGGTCGTCGGCGTCCAGGAAGACGGTGTAGGCCCCGCTCGCTGCCGCCAGCCCCGTGTTCCTGGCTGCGGGCAGCCCCCCGTTCGTGCGGGATACCACTCGGATGCCCGGGAAGCCCGAGGCGACTGCGAGCGTGTTGTCGGTCGAGCCGTCGTCGACCACGACGACTTCGACGTGCGGGTGCGTCTGGGCGAGCGCGCTCTCGACGGCTTCGCCGAGGAACTCCGCCTGGTTGTAGCAGGGGATGATGATCGAGACGAGGTCACCTGGCGGCCCGGGGCGGGGGGCGAGGGTGATCGTGCCGACCGCCGGGCCGACGGTCCCACTGGTCACGGCGCGCACCCGGAGGCGCACCAGCCCCTGCTGGGTGCCGGCGAGGAACGTGCCGTGGAAGCCGTAGCGCAGATGACCTAGGCCGCCTGGGAACGCTGCCTCGATGTCAGGGCGCTCGATGTCGACGGGGAGCCGCAGCACGCGGCCTCCCCTGTCGTCCACGATCTCCACGGCGCGTGCGGGCGGGTTCGCGGCCACCCATCCAGCGACGGTGATCCGGCGGGTCCAGCCGTCCTCCTCGGTGGGGCGCTCGATGTTGGCCCGCAGGTCTGGTCGACCCGGGGCCTCGCTCACCACGTGGACGTCGAAGGCGCGCCACCCCCCTCCCCCGGGAGGAGTGCGTTCGACCTGCGTCACAGTCCTCTCACTGTCGTCACTCCGGCCGGGGGTCTTGACCAGTTCGTCAGGGGCCGTCCGCCACCTGGACCGCCCCGTGCTCGATGTCGTAGATGACGCAGAGGGGCGCTTCGGACACCAGGACGGCGAAGCGCGCCAGGTGGTCGCGGAGCTCGCCGTAGTGGTCGAGCCACCAGAACGAGCTGCGGGGGACCACGAGGTAGCCCGTGCCGCGGCGACGCGCCGCTTCGAGGAGCCCCACAGCCGCCGCACCGTCCACCGGGTAGTGGCCTGCCCAGGCGCCGGCCGGGTCGGACGGGAAGTGCTCAGCCAGCACGTCCCCGAGGTCGAGCAGCCGGTCGTCGCCGCGACTGATCACGGCGGCTCGTCCGCCGCTCGGCACGAAGCGGCGAACCGCAGCTCCCACGCCGTCGACGAGCTCGCCGTCGCTCGGGTCCGGGCGGCGGTCGTGCGGGGACCACGACACGCCCCACTTGCGCTCGAAGCGGTCGCGGTTCTCGTCGAACAGGCGGGTCCACTCACCGGAGGACCGCAAGGTGCCGAACGACGCCTCCCCGAAGTGGTGCACGAGGACGTCCTCTGCGCAGACGCTGCGACGACCGGCCGCGGCCAGGGCCTGCGCATAGTCGTCATCCTCGAAGAGCCCGATCCCGAACCGCTCGTCGAGCGGGCCCACCTCCACGAACGTCTCCCTGCGCATGGCCAGGCAGAACATGGCGAGCACCGGGACGTCGAAGTGCTGGCCCGAGAAGCGGTCGGCGCGCTCCTGGGCGGCCGCCAGCAGCTGCCCGTACGTCGAGTAGGTCGTCGGGACCTCGGCCTCGTTGCCGATGCGGTTGGTCACCGGGCCGACGGCGCCGACACCCGCGCCCTCGAGGTGGGCCAGGAGGCGGGGGAGCCAACCGGGCGGCACGATCGTGTCGTTGTTGAGCAGCACCAAGTTCGGCGCCCTTGCGACAGCGAGGCCCTGGTTGTTGGCAGCGGCGAAGCCGACGTTCGAGTCGTTGAGGATCAGCCGGACGGACGGGTTCCGCATGGCGAGGAGCTCCAGGTAGTCCGCCGTGCCGTCGCTCGAGGCGTTGTCCACGATCACGAGCTCGAACGGCTCAGCGGTGTTCGCCAGCACCGACTCGACCGCCATCCGGGTGACCAGGACGTTGTCGTAGGTGACCATGACGATGCTGGTCGGGGGGGACGCCATCGGCGTCGGACCCCGGGGCACCGGTGCGGAGAGCACGCGCTCTGTCGTCGCCTGCGCCAGGCGCAGCGGACGACGCGCCACCGGCTCGAGCTCGAGGTCTCGGGGCAGTGGCTGGGCGCCGACACCGAAGCGCCTCGGGTTCCTCGGGACACGCAAGCCGACGTGGTCGAGCATCGCGCCGAGGACGACGTCGTAGCTGAAGTAGGCGCAGGCGATGTCCCTGGCTGCCCGGGCATGTCGCTCGTAGTCCCCCTGCACCTCTGCGACGCACGCAGCGGCCTCGTCGAGGTCGGCGAACGAGAAGAGCCCGGCGCCGGTCGGGAGGGCGGCACCGAAGCCGGTGTCCTGGGTGATCACCGGGCGCCCGGCCGCGAGGTACGTCGCGCTGCGCTCGCTGAACCAGCCGGTGCGGAGTCGGACGTTCTGTTCCTTGGCCACGGTGAGCTCCCCCCGAGACCGCTGGATGTAGTCGCGGTAGTCCTCAGGATCCGCCGACACCTCGAGGGCGGGCCTCACCCGCCACCCGTTCGCCTCGAGGAGCACCCGGTCTGCCTCGTCGTAGCTGCTCAGCGCGAGCTCGAAGTCGGCGGCGGTCCGAGACGGCAGGTCGAGGATGCGGAGGAACTCGTGGTGCTTGCTCCAGCGGTACGTCTCACCTCGGAAGGTGAGGTCGCGGTAGTCCTGGCGCCAGTTGCCGATGGTGGTGAACGCCCCGCCCGGCGCGGCCCCGCCCTCCCACAGGTCGACGACGACGGGGGGTGGGCTGGGCACCGCCGGGAAGCGCGAGTCGTACGGCAGCTCGCAGGTGCGGCCCCCGTAGTTGAGCGCCCAGGTGAAGAAGGCGACGTGTGGTTCGAGGTAGGCGGCTGTCGTCTCGAGGCCTTGGTGCAGCTCGATCTCGACGTCGACCGGATCGGTGCCCAGGTACACGAGTCGACCGGTTGCAGCATGCTCCTCCAGCGGGAGCGTGCCACCGTGGAGGTTGATGATCAGCGCCGCATCCCGGTACAGCCCGCCGAGGGCGCCCGCCGTCATGCCGTGGATCGAGCCGTCACCGTGGAGCGCATGGAACGCCCAGTGCCCGGTGAGACCCATGTGGCGCATCTCCCGGTCGAGGTAGGCGACGGCCAGCGGGGTGGCGTCGTCGTCGTCGTGCTCCATGAACATCGACGGCGTACGCCCGTGCGCCTCGACGTAGTACGGCTCGAAGCCGAGCCGCTCGAAACCGACGGCGTACTGACGGATCAGCCACGCGACACCGCCGACGGGGATCTTGGTCAGCATCCCGAGCAGGACGACCTTCGGTCGGCTCATCCTCGACGCGTCGCGCCCGTCTCGAAGGCAGTGCGGTCGAGGAGGGTCAACAGCACCGATGCCCACATGGACGGGAGACGGCGCCGGCGCCGCTGCCCTGTACCCGGTCGCGCATGCCGGCGGGACGCTACTCGCCGGCCGTCGTGCCCACAGCCCAGCCCCGGACTCACACCCCCTCCGTGCGACTGCGTGCGTGCGCGTCCGTGAGCACCGACGCCCCGCCGCTAGCCCCGATCATTCACGAGTCTTGGTGGGCTGACCTGGGGCCATCCGCGGAAGTGCCCTCGTGGTAAGGGATTCTGACGTTGCTGAAGCGTCCAGAAGCCTGACCAGGAGGGCACCCGCAAGGTGAACGGTAGTCGCGCTGTGCAACGCGTTCGG